>Ga0209930_1000903_pt1 | contig 55758 bp, 51 predicted proteins | sample ThiBiot_500_biof_2_FD_183948 | JGI IMG/M metagenome (GOLD analysis project Ga0209930, IMG submission 183948) | Wastewater bioreactor microbial communities from Cape Town, South Africa - Thiocy_cont_500_biof (SPAdes) | ecosystem: Engineered > Bioreactor > Thiocyanate-remediating >...
CGTCACCGGCAACTTCAGCCAGACCGGCGGCGTCTACCAGGTCGAGGTCAACAGCGCCGGCCAGAACGACAAGATCGTCGCCACCGGCACGGCCACGATCAATGGCGGCACGGTGCAGGTGCTGGCGGCGTCGGGCACCTATCAGCGCAACACGACCTACACCATCGTCAGCGCCACCGGCGGGCTCTCCGGCACCTATAGCGGGGTGAGCAGCAATCTCGCTTTCCTGACGCCCAGCCTCAGCTACGACGCCAACAACGTCTATCTGCTGTTGGCCCAAACGGCCAACGCCTTCGCCGCCGGCGCCCGGACACGCGACCAGTATGCCGTCGGGACGGCCCTCGACATCGCCTCGCCGACGGCGACCGGTGATTTCAACACCGTGCTGAATGCGCTTGCGGCCCTCACGGCCCAGCAGGGGCCGGCGGCGCTCGATGCGATCAGCGGCCAGCCCTATGCCGACTTCGGCTCGGTGAATGTCGGCGCTTCACTCACCTTTATGAACACCTTGGGGCAGCAGATCGCCGCCGCCCGGGGCGGCGGCATTGGCACACGCGTCGCCCTGGCGGAGGCCTGCGAGATCGCTTGTGACACTGCGGACTTGCCCAAGTGGGGGGCCTGGATCAGCGGCCTGGGGGGCTTCGGCAGCATCGGCGGCAACGCCAATGCCGGCACGTTGACCTACAATCTCGGCGGCGTCGCCGTGGGCGCCGACTACCGCTTCGATCCGCGCTTCCTGGTGGGCCTCGCCTTCGGCTATTCGAGCGGCCGGCAGTGGGTGAGCGGCTTCCAGGGCAACGGCAACAGCGACAATTACAGTGCCGCCCTCTATGCCTCGTTCAATCAGGGGGGGCTCTACGTCGATGCGCTGGCGGGCTACGCCTACAGCGACAACCGCCTGCAGCGGGTGATGCAGATCCCGGGCCTGGCGACGCGCTATGCCAATGGCGGGACCGGGGCCAATCAGTTCCTGGGCCAGATCGAGGCGGGCTACAAGATCGGGCTCTACGAGGCGGCGCAGGCGACGATAACGCCGTTTGCGCGCTTTCAGTCGGTGGCGGTGTCGCAGAACGCCTTCGGCGAGAGCGGGGCGCAGTCGCTGAACCTGAGCGTGGCCCAGCAGAACACCACGTCGGTGCGCACCGTGATCGGCGCCGACTTCGGCGCCAACATCCCGGTAGGGCTGGAGCGGCCGTTGGCCATCACCTTGCGCCTGGGCTGGGCGCACGAATATGCCGACACGGCGCGACCGATGACGGCAGCCTTCGCCGGCGCGCCGACCGCGGCCTTCACCGTCTACGGCTCCCAGCCGCTGCGCGACGCGGCAGTGATCGGCTTCGGCCTCAATGCGCAGATCGGCGCCTCGACGTCGCTCTACGCCCGTTACGACGGCGAGATCACCGGCCGCGACGACAGCCACGCCATCTCCGCCGGCCTGCGGATGACCTGGTAGGGCAAGGCCGCGATCGCCGTGCGCATCACCAATCCAAACATCTCTCGGTTCGCGCTCATCCCCCTGCCAAAAGGGAATATCGATAAGATACGGCCGATTTGACGCGCGATCGAAGCCGGACGAGCTCGCTACTCATCACTTGGGGCGGCTTGATGTTACCTGTCGACTTGGTCGTCTCAGTGCCGCTTGAGCATGCTCTCGGCAGGACTTGCCCTGGGTCACCAGGGCGGGAAAACCTTAGTACTGTCTCATGTCGAAAGCTTCCGCCGCTCTGCCAGCGCGAGATCCGGCCGGTCGGTGGTGAGCGTACGGATCGGCGCCTGTAGCCAGCGCGCGATCTCTGCCGGTTCGTTGGGCACCCAGACGCCCAGCCGTTCGCTGCCGATGCGGTCGCGGCAAAGGTCGAAGGCGACGCTGAGCAGGCCCTTCTCGACGGCAACGAGGCAGCCCTCGATGCGGGCAAAGCGATCGAGCGCCGGCGTGAGGCCGCCCATCATCTCGGCGGAGCGGCGATCGAGCGAGGCCAGGACCGTCTGCTGCGGCGCCAGCGCCCGCACCTTCTCGATCACTTCGGGCGCGAAGCAGGTGAGAATGGTCGGGCCGAGATTCCGCCGGCGCGCCAGCGCCTCGAGCAGGCGCTGCTCCAGCCCCTTGTAGGCATAGCCCAGCGCGTCGGTCTTGATCTCGACATGCAGCTCGATTCCGCTGCCTTCGAAGACGTCGAGTACGGCGTCGAGCGAGGGCACGCCTTCGCCGCTGCCGTTGCGCAGACGCAGCGCTGCCAGCTCGGCAGCGCTGCGATCGACCACCGGTCCCGAGCCCTCGACCGTGCGGTCGAGCAGCGGGTCGTGGATCACCACCAGCTCGCCGTCGCGCGTCGGATGCACGTCGAACTCGACGGCCTCGATACCCAGCGTCCGCGTGCGCTGGAAACCGTCGAGGCTGTTCTCCGGCCACAGGTCCCGCGCGCCGCGGTGTCCGACGATTGCCACCATCGTAGGGTCTCTCTTTCCTTTACTTGCCGCTGTCGACCAGGCCCTTCACCAGCCAGCGCTGCAGGGCGACCACGACGATCATCGGCGGCAGCATGACCAGCAAAGCGGCATTCATGGCGATGTTCCAGGCCGGCTCCGAATCCGACTGCGGGATCAGGTGCTTCAGGCCGATCACGGCGGTCGCCATGTTCTTGTCGGTCGTGAAGAGCAGGGGCCAGAGATACTGGTTCCAGCCGTAGAGGAAGAGGATGATCGACAATGCCACGATGTTGGAGACCGAGAGCGGCAGCAATACGCTCCAGAAGAAGCGCAGGGGCGAGGCGCCGTCGATGCGCGCGGCCTCGCAGAGTTCCTCGGGAACGGTGAGGAAGAACTGGCGAAACAGGAAAGTCGCCGTCGCCGAGGCGATCAGCGGCAGGATCAGCCCGCCGTAGCTGTCCATCATGTTCCAGTCGAGGGCGATCTCGACCCGCTGGCCGGTGAGCGCGCCGATCCAGCCACCGACATCCAGTACATCGATCAGCCATTGCAGCGGAAGTGCGGCGTTCGCCACCGCCTCGTAGGTCGGCAGGATGCGCACTTCGACCGGCAGCATCAGCGAAGTGAAGATCAGCCAGAAGGCCGTCATCCGGTAGGGGAAGCGGAAATAGGCGATGGCGAAGGCCGAGAGCAGCGAGACGGCGATCTTGCCGACCGTGATGCCGATCGCCACGACGAAGGAATTGACGAACAGCCGGCCGAGATTGCCCTTCTGCCAGGCCGTGGCCATGTTCTCGAAGAACTCCGTCCCCGGCAGCCAGGGTGCCGGCAGGCTCAGCACCTCGGCCGTGGTGTGCGAGCCGACCACGATCGCGAAATAAATCGGCAGGCAGACCATGATGGCGCCGGCGATCAGGATCAGGTGGCAGGCAATGTCTATGCCGCGGGTGCGCTCGACCATGGCGGGGCTCCCGTCTCAGACGTCGTAGTTGACGTTCCGCTCGACGTAGCGGAACTGCAGCAGGGTGAGGGTGACGGCGAAGATCATCAGCAGCACCGACTGCGCCGCCGACGAGCCGAGATCGATATGGACGAAGCCGTCCTGGTAGACCTTGTAGACCAGGATCATGGTCGCGCCGCCCGGACCGCCGCGCGTCACGGCGTCGATGATCGCGAAGGTCTCGAAGAAGCCGTAGACGAAGTTCATCACGATCAGGAAGAAAAGCGTCGGGCTGATCATCGGCAGCGCGATCTTGAAAAAGCGGCGCACCGGGCCGGCGCCGTCGACGGCGGCGGCTTCGAGCAGCGATGGCGGCACGGCGAGCAGGGCGGCCACCAGGAAGATGTAGTCGTAGCAGATGTGCTTCCAGGCGGCGGCCATGGTGACCAGCAGGAAGGCGTCGGTGCCGTTGCGGATGGGATCCCAGGCGATGCCGACCTGCTTCAGCGCATGCGCGACCGGGCCGACCGAGGGATTGAACAGGAAGGCCCAGAGGATGCCGGCGATCACCGGCGCCACGGCATAGGGCAGTAGGATGACGGTGCGGTAGAGGCCGCGCGCCCGGATCACGCGGTCGGTGGCGAAGGCCAGGACGCCGGCGACGACGATGGTGAGCACGTTCTGCGCCAGGGTGAACCAGATCGTGACCCAGACCGACGACTGGTACTCGGGGCTGGCCAGCAGAGCGCGGAAATTGTCGAACCAGACGAACTGCACCTGGTTGCCGAAGGGATCGGCCAGCAGGAAGGCCTGCGCCAGCGCGCGGAAGGCCGGAATGAAGAAGAAGAGCAGCAGCACCAGCATCTGCGGCAGAAGCAGCAGCAGGGGCAGGCGGGTGCTGCGGAAGTGCGCGCGCTTCAGCCCGGCGGTGTTTCCCGCCCGCTGTGACGCGCGCCGCTTTGCCTTCGCCGCAGCCAGCGCCGGTCCGGCTTGCTGCGGCGAAGGGTCGAGGGTCGCGGCATCAATACTTGCCGGCATTCAGCTTCTCGAACTGCCGCAGGATCTCGTTGCCGCGACGCACCGCGTCGTCGAGCCCCTGCTGCGGCGCCTTCTTGTTGGCGAAGATGGCTTCGAGTTCCTGGCGCAGCGCGAAAGTCGTCTGCGTGAAGTTGCCGAAGCGGAAGCCCTGCGAGTTGGCCGTCGGCGTGCCGCGGTTGAGCTGCAGCACCGCGATCTCGCGCGTCGGGTTCTCGGTGTAGTAGCCGCTCTGCTTGGCGACCTGGTAGGCCTTGTTGGTGAGCGGCACGTAGCCCGTCACCTTGTGCCACCAGACCTGCAGCTCGGCGCTGGCGATGAAGTCGAGGAAGGCGGCGACGCCGTCATACTCCTGCGGCTTGTGGCCCTTCAGCACCCAGAGGGTGGCGCCTCCGATCGTGCTGTTGCGCGGCGTCAGTCCTTGCTCGTGCGGCAGGTAGGTGGCGCTCCAGGGAATCTTGGCGTTGCGCTCGACGCTGCTGTGCGCGGCGGTCGAGGCGAAGAAGGTCGAACACTTGCCCGAGGTATAGAGCTGCTCGGGACTGAGCCCCTGGCCGGCGATCTGCATCACCCCGTCGTCGACCCACTTCTTGATGCGGGTGACCTGCGGCACGACCGTGGTCTTGTTATAGACGAACTCGGTATCGAGCCCGTCGAAGCCGTTCGACCTGGTACCGAAGGGCTGGTCGTTCACGGTGCTGTAATTCTCGACCAGGCTCCAGAAATAGTCGCCGGCCAGCGAAGAGCCGCATTCGCTGATGCCCTTGGCCTTGATGTCGTAGAGCTGCTTTTCGAGCTCCTGCCAGGTCTCGGCCGGTGCCTTGTAGCCCGCCTTCTCGAAATGCTCCTTGTTGAACCAGAGGATCGGTGTCGAGGAGTTGAAGGGCATGCTCATCAGCTTGCCCTTGTACATGTAGTAGCCGGCGACCGGCTTGATGAAGTCGGCCCAGTCGATCTTGTAACCCTTCTCGGTCATCAGGTCCTGGACGGGCACGATGGCGTCCGACATCAGCATGGTCATGAAGCCGCGCTCGTAGATCTGCACCAGGTGCGGCTGCTTCTTGGCGCGGTAAGCGGCGATCACGCCGTTGATCACCTCGTCGTAGTTGCCCTTGTTGGTGGCCACGACCGTGTACTTGGACTGCGAGTCGTTGAACTTCTTCACCATCTCGTCGACCCGCTCGCCCAGCACGCCGCCCATGGCGTGCCAGAACTGGATCTCCGTGCGCTGCTGCGCGGCCGCCGGCGCCAGGCCTGCGGCGGCCAGGCCCGCGGCCAGCAGGCCTCCGAGAAATGCCTTCCGTGTCGTGGTCATGCTGCCCTCCCTTGTTCACAGGCTTTGTCGTTGAAGGCGTCGGCGGCGCGATCGAGCCAGCCCAAATCGTGCAACAGGTCGAGCGCGGTGAAGCGCCGGCGGATCAGGCGTGCCCGGCGGTAGTCGGCCCGGTGCTGGGCGGACGCCACGCCGATGGCGGCCGGCGCGGCCGGAGCGCCCACGTCCTGCAAGCGCTGGCGTATATCGGCGCTGCGCGGCAGCAGGGTGCGGAGGCGCATCGACAGGGTCGGCCACACGGATTGCAGGCGGCGCAGCCGCGTCTCGACGGCTTCGGGGGAGGCTGCCTTGGCCAGCGTCTCGACTTCGGCGTTCGCTGCCATGAAGGCGAGCGGGAAGGCGGCGGCGATCTCCGCTCGCAGATCGGCGGCGCTCGCCTGGCGTGCGGCAAGCGTCGCCGGTGCGATCGCGGCGATGTCCTGCTGCAGCAGCCATTCATAGGCCGACAGCATGGAGAGGCAGCCAATGCCGACACAGGCGCCGTGCGAGACCGGCAGGCCGTCCTGCGACAGCTCTTCCATCTCCCAGAGATGGGCGAACTGGTGATCGCTGCCGCTGGCCGGCCGCGAGTTGCCGTGCGCCTGCATGGCAAGTCCCGCCATGATCAGGCCGCGCACCAGCCCGTCGAGGGCGGCGCGATCGCCTTGGCGGATCTCGGCCGGCCGGGCGAGCCAGTCCGCGAGATTGTCCTGCACCATGGCATAGGGGCGAGGGTTGATCGGCTCGAGGCCCAGCACATCGGCCAGCACCCAGTCGGCGCCGGCGACATGCTTGCCGACCAGGTCGCCATAGCCCCAGGCCGCCATCTCGGGCGGCGCCGTGGCGATGACGTCGAGGTCGGCCACGATGGCGCGCGGGGCGGCGCAGGCGAAGGTGCGCTTGAAGCCGCCCTCGCGCAGCGCCGCACCCGAGGCGGCATAGCCGTCCATCGAGGCCGCCGTCGGCACGCAGACATAGGGCCGGTTCGTGAGTTCGGCGGCGTATTTCACGATGTCGTTCAGCACGCCCGACCCGACGGCGATCGGCACGATGGGCTTACGGGCGGGTTTGCCGGCAATCGAAGTCGCAAGTGCCTGGGCGGTTTCGGCGGCAGCCTTCACGCGCGGCGTGCCCGGCAGGAGGACTGGCGGCTCCGCGGCGCGCCCGGCCGCCGACAGCAGGTCGGCGACCCGCCGTCCGGCCACCCGCCAGGTGTTCTCGTCGGCCACGACCAGGACGGGACCGTCGAGACCGGCGCGGTCGAGGACGGCCGGCAGGGCGTCGAGCGCGCCCACCCCGACCTGCACGTCCCGCGTCGTCGCGGCTTGCTGTAACGCGGCTGTAAACATTTGTATTGGATGATATACAAATGTTTTGTGATAGGAAAGGGCATGTCGGAGGATGACGAGCAGCTTCGCGTCCGCGTCGCGTGGCTCTATTTCATGGAGGGCCTGACGCAGGCCGATCTTGCCGCCCGTCTCGGCATCACCCGCCTGCGCGCCAATCGGCTGCTGGGCGAGGCGCGGGCAAGCGGCCTGGTCGGCATCCAGATCAACTCGCGGCTGAGCGACTGCGTGACCCTGGAGCGCCAGCTGGTGGAGGAGGTCGGGCTGCGCGATGCCATCGTCGTGCCGACGCCCGCCGATCCCGACCAGGTTCCCGTCCTGCTGGGCCGGGCCGCCGCCGACTATCTTTCGCGGCATCTGGAGGAGAACCGGGTGCGCGGGCTGGGGGTCGGCTGGGGGGCGAGCCTGCGCGAGACCATCCGCCATCTGCACCGCGCCAACCTGCCCGACCTCAGCGTCAACTCCATGATGGGCGGGCTGACGCACGGGCTGGAGCTCAACACCTTCGAGATCGCGAGCGAGCTGGCGCGGCGCGTCAATGCGCAGTGCAACTACCTCGCCGCGCCGATCTATGCCGGCAGTGCCGCCTCGCGCGACACCATCCTGGCGCAGGACGTGTTCCAGGAGAGCTTCCAGCGACTGGCGACCAACGACGTCGCCATCATGAGCGTCGGCGACCTCAGCCGCCGCTCCCTGCTGATCCGCTATGGCCTGCCGCGCGACGTCACGGTCGATTCGCTGCGCGCCGCGGGTGCGGTCGGCGACATCATGGGGACCTTTCTCGATGCGCGCGGCGTGCCGGTCGAGCACGGGCTCAACCGGCGGGTGATCGCCGCGCCCGTCGCCATGCTGCGCGACATCTCGACGGTGATCGTCGTGTCGGGCGGGGTGAACAAGACGGCGGTGCTGGCCGGCACGCTCAAGGCCAGGCTCTGCTCGGTCCTGGTGGCGGACGAGGCTACGGCGCGCGCGGCACTCGCCCTGCTGCGCGATCTCGGCTGAGGCTGTGCATCTCGGGATCGATATCGGCACGTCCGGCGTGAAGGCGGTCCTGGTCGATGCCGCCGACCGCGTCGTGGCCGAAGCCGCGTCGGCGCCGCTCGTCGTGTCGCGGCCGCAGCCGCTCTGGTCCGAGCAGGATCCTGCGGCGTGGTGGCAGGCGGTCGTGTCGGTGCTCGACGAACTTGCCGCCCAGGCACAGTCCGAGATGGCGGCGGTTCAGGGCGTGGGGCTCTCCGGCCAGATGCTGGGCGTGGCGCTGCTCGATCGCGACGACGCGGTGCTGCGGCCGGCGCTCTTGTGGAATGACGGGCGCGCCTCGATGGAAGGGGCCGAGCTCCATCGTCGCTTTCCCGACTTCGTGGAACGGGTGGGAAGTCGCGCCATGCCGGGCTTCAGCGCACCCAAGCTGCTCTGGCTGGCGCGCCACGAACCTGCCGTGCTGGCCCGCACGCGCCGCGTGCTGCTGCCCAAGGACTACGTGCGGCTGTGCCTCACGGGCGAGGCGGCGAGCGATCGCGCCGACGCCTCGGCGACGTTGCTGATGGACACCGCGCAAGGTGACTGGGCGGGAGACATCGTGGCCGCCTGCGGCATCGACATGGCCTGGCTGCCGCGGCTGGTCGAGAGTGCCGAGGTTGCGGGCACGGTGCGCGACGTCTGGGCGGCGCGCTGGGGCCTGCCGCGCGGCGTGCCGGTGGTGGGCGGCGGCGGCGACAATATGTGCGCGGCCGTCGGGGTGGGGGCGGTGACGGCCGGCGACGCCTATATCGGCCTCGGCACGTCGGGCGTGTGCTTCGTGGCCAACGACAGGTTTCTGCCGGCGCACGGCCACGGCATGCACACCCATCGCCACGCCGTGCCCGGCCTTTTCTGTCAGAACGCCGTGGTGCTGAGCGCCGCCGGTGCACTCGCCTGGATTGCGGAGATGATCCAGGCCCGCGATATCGGCAAGCTGGTGGCCGAGGTCGAGGCGGCGAAGCTGTCGCCCGCCGACACGCCCGTTTTCACCCCCTACCTCGCCGGCGAACGCACCCCGCACGACAACCCGCATCTCACGGCGAGCTTCTCCGGCCTCACTCACGCGACCGGTCCGCTCCATCTCGCGCAGGCGGTCATGGAGGGTGTGGCGCTCGCCCTCGGCGACGCTCACCGCGCGCTTCGCAGCACTGGCGCCGCGATCGAGCGCCTTTCGCTGACTGGCGGCGGCGCCCGCAGCGACCTCTGGGTGCGCCTGATCGCGACTGCGCTCGGTATGCCGCTCACCGTGGCGTCCTCGACCCATGCCGGCCCGGCACTGGGCGCCGCCCGGCTGGCGCGTGCCGGCACGGGCGGTCCGCTGATCGCCAGTGATCCTGCCGATGGGCAGCTACGCCGCGTCACGCCCGACCCGGCACTCGCTGTCCTGCTCGGCGATAAGCGTGCCGCGTTCGACGCGCACCTCCGTCTGGTGCGTTAGAACTCGACGTCGAGTTCCTCGACCTCCTCCGGTTCGGCTTTGGCGGCGATCGTCCATTCGACCATGGCGGGGAAGCGCAGCATCAGGTCGCGATAGCTGGCCGACGCCGGATCGAGCTTCACGTCGTAAGTGGCAAAGCGCGTGCAGACCGGAGCGTACATGGCGTCGGCCATGGTCGGGGTCTTGCCGAAGAGATAGGGGCCGCCATAGCGCTGCAGGCAGTCGCGCCAGATGGTCGTCACCCGTTCGATGTCGGCCTGCGCGCCGGCCCAGACCTTGAAGCCGGTGTGTCGCACCTTGAGATTCATGGGCAGCGCCGAGCGCAGATTGGCGAAACCGGAATGCATCTCGCCGCACACGGCCCGGCAGTGCGCCCGCGCGACCGGGTCGGTCGGCAGCAGGCCGGCCGCCGGCTTCAGCTCGGCGAGATATTCGCCGATGGCCAAGGTGTCCCAGACCTTGACCGCTCCGTGCTCCAGGCAAGGCACCAGGAAGGAGGGCGAGAGCAGCAGCAGTTCGGCCCGCGTCGCCGGATCGTCCAGGGGCGCCACGCGCTCCTCGAAGGCGAGGCCGGCCATGCGACAGAGAAGAAAGCCGCGCAGCGACCAGGAGGAATAGTTCTTGCTACTGACGATGAGCGAGGCCTCGGCCATGGACGCCACCCCTCCTTTTGGCGGGTAAGTCTGTGTCTTCGGTGCCTAGCAAAGATGCAAATTTCGAGCCGGTCGCCCCTCATGCTCTATGCGCTGTATCAGACCGCCGCCGACACGATGCTTCCGTTCCGGGCCTGGTCCGCCGTGGCCGGCCAGGCAAGCTTGGCCGCCTGGCGGCCCGCCGAGGCCTTCTGCGAGATGGTGAGCCGCGCCGGCCTCAGCCATCGCCGGCCGTCTTTCGGCATTTCCGAGGTCGAAGTCGGCAATCAGCGGGTTCCGGTGCGCGAGGAAGAGGTCCTGGCGACACCCTTCGGCACGCTGCTGCGCTTTGCCAAGGAAGGCGTGGCACCGCAGCCAAGAGTGCTGCTGGTGGCGCCGCTCTCCGGTCACTTCGCGACATTGCTACGCGATACGGTGCGCGTGCTGCTGCCGGAGCACGATGTCCATGTCACCGATTGGGCAAATGCCCGCGATGTCGGCATCTGGCACGGCTCTTTCGGCTTCGACGAGTATATCGAGCACCTGATCGCCTTTCTCGAAGCGATGGGGGCGGGCACACATGTCGTCGCCGTCTGCCAGCCCTGCGTCCAGGCGTTGGCGGCGACGGCGCTCATGGCCGAGGACAATCATCCCGCCCAGCCGGCCAGCCTTACCCTGATGGCCGGACCCGTCGACACGCGGGTGAACCCGACCAAGGTCAATGAGCTTGCCACCGGGCGGTCGATCGATTGGTTCGAGCGGAACCTCATTGCCCGCGTCCCGCTGCGCTATCCCGGAGCCTTGCGACGGGTTTATCCGGGCTTCGTGCAGCTCACCGCCTTCATGAGCATGAATGCCGAGCGGCACCTGAAGGCGCAGGTCGACCTCTATCGCGCCATGGCACGTGGCGAGCACGAGCAGGCCAACACCATCAAGACCTTCTATGACGAATACTTTGCCGTGCTCGACCTGACGGCCGAGTTCTATCTCGAAACCGTACAGCGGGTGTTTCAGGAACAGCTCCTTGCACGCGGGATGCTGGAGTGGAAGGGCCGCCGGGTCGATCCCAAGGCGATCCGCCGCACCGCGCTCTTCACCGTCGAAGGCGAACGCGACGACATCTGCGCCATCGGCCAGACGGTGGCGGCGCACGATCTCTGTTCCGGCCTGCGGCCCTATCGCAAGAAACACTATATGCAGGCCGGCGTGGGCCATTACGGCGTGTTCAGCGGCCGCCGCTGGGCCGGCCAGATCTATCCCTTGGTGCGAAACACGATTTTGGCCAACGAATAGCGGTCTTTTCTGGCCAGAAATCCGCAGTACATTGGGGGCATGACCGACTTTCCGAAGAAGACCCTGGCGGATTGGGAAAAGCTCGCGGCCAAGGAGCTGCGGGATCGCCCGCTCGACGACCTGACCTGGATGACGCCCGAGGGCATCGCCGTGAAGCCGCTCTACACGGCGGCCGACCTGGAGCAGCTCGAGACCGTAGGCTCGCTGCCCGGCTTCCCGCCCTTCACGCGCGGCCCCAAGGCGACCATGTATGCCGGCCGTCCCTGGACGGTCCGCCAGTATGCCGGCTTCTCGACGGCCGAGGAGAGCAACAAGTTCTATCGCGCCAACCTGGCGGCGGGGCAGATGGGCCTGTCGGTGGCCTTCGATCTCGCCACCCATCGCGGCTACGACTCCGATCATCCCCGCGTCGTGGGCGATGTCGGCAAAGCTGGTGTGGCGATCGATTCCGTCGAGGACATGAAGATCCTGTTCGATGGCATTCCGCTCGACAAGATGAGCGTGTCGATGACCATGAACGGCGCCGTGCTGCCGGTGCTGGCCGGCTACATCGTGGCCGCCGAGGAGCAGGGCGTGCCGCAGGACAAGCTCGCGGGCACGATCCAGAACGACATCCTCAAGGAGTTCATGGTCCGGAACACCTATATCTATCCGCCCGGACCCTCCATGCGCATCGTGGCCGATATCATCGAGCACACCGCGAAGCACATGCCCAAGTTCAACTCGATCTCGATCTCCGGCTATCACATGCAGGAAGCCGGCTCGACCCTGGTGCAGGAGCTGGCCTTCACCCTGGCCGATGGCCTCGAATATGTGCGCGCCGCCAAGGCCAAGGGCCTCGACATCGACGCCTTCGCGCCGCGGCTGTCGTTCTTCTTCTGCATCGGCATGAACTTCTTCATGGAAGTGGCGAAGCTGCGCGCCGCGCGCTTCCTGTGGGCGGAGCTGGTCAAGCCGTTCGAGCCGAAGAAGGCCGATTCTCTATCGCTGCGCACGCACTGCCAGACTTCGGGCGTGTCGCTGACCGAGAAGGACCCGTACAACAACGTGATCCGCACCGCCTACGAGGCGATGGCGGCGGTGCTGGGTGGCACGCAGTCGCTGCACACCAACTCGTTCGACGAAGCCATCGCGCTGCCGACGCCGACCTCGGCGCGCATCGCACGCAACACCCAGCTCATCCTCCAGCACGAGACCGGCGTCACCAAGGTCGTCGATCCGCTGGCCGGCAGCTACTATGTCGAGGCGCTGACCGCGAGCCTCGTCGCCGAGGCGCGCAAGCTGATCGGCGAGGTCGAGGCGCTGGGCGGCATGACCAAGGCGGTCGAAGCCGGCATGCCGAAGATGCGTATCGAGGAGGCGGCTGCCCGACGGCAGGCGCGAATCGATCGCGGCGAGGAGATCGTCGTCGGCGTCAACAAGTTCCAGCTCAAGGAAGAGCCGGCCATCGAGATTCTCGACGTCGACAACGACGTCGTGCGCGAGGCCCAGGTCAGCCGCCTGACCAGGATCCGCGAGACCCGCGACGAGGCGAAGTGCGTTGCCGCACTCAAGGCGCTGGGCGATGCCGCGCGCAACGGCACCGGCAACCTGCTTACCCTCTCGATCGAGGCGACGCGGGCGCGCGCCACGGTTGGCGAGATCTCGTCGGCCCTGGAAGGCGTCTACGGCCGCTACCAGGCGACGGTGCGGTCGATTTCCGGCGTCTATGCCGGCGAGTGGGAGGGCGATGCAGGACTGGAGCGTATCCGCACCGACATCTCGGCCTTCGCTGAAGAAGAAGGCCGCCGGCCGCGCCTCATGGTCGTCAAGATGGGCCAGGACGGCCACGATCGCGGCGCCAAGGTGATCGCCACCGCCTTTGCCGACCTGGGCTTCGATGTCGATATCGGGCCGCTGTTCCAGACGCCGGAGGAAGCCGCGCGGGCGGCGATCGAGAACGACGTGCACGTGATCGGCGTGTCGAGCCAGGCCGCCGGCCACAAGACGCTGGTGCCGCACCTCATCGAGGAACTCGCCAAGCAGGGCGGATCGGACGTGATGGTCGTGGTGGGTGGTGTCATCCCCGCCCAGGACTACGACTTCCTGAAGAACGCCGGTGTCGCCGCGATCTATGGACCGGGCACCAACATTCCGGCGGCGGCTGCCGAGATCCTGTCGATCCTGCGCCAGCGCGACCAGAAGCGCGCCGCATAGGCAGACCTTTGAGCGGTCGCCGAGGCCCGCGACCTAACCTGACGTCGCGGCCCTAACGCCGCGGCACCTGGCTTTCCTGGGGTGTCAGCGCGCGTTCGCTGAAGGAAAGGAGCTTGCCGCGCAGGGTGCCGAAGCCGGTCTGGGCTTCCATCTTCACGGGGTAGCGGAACGGCGTCTGGTCCATGCGGGCGAACCAGATCTTGATCGGCCGCTCGCGCTCGGTCTCGGCCTCCTTGGGTGCATCGTAGAATTCGCCGGCGATGCGCTTGGTGTAGATCTCGCAGACCAGCAGGTCACCCTGCACGCCGGGCACGCCAGCCGTCGTGGCAGGTTCGGTGCCGACCTTCTTCAGGATCACGTCGATGCGCCGCTTGCCGTCATTGCTCGGCACGGTGCGATCGCAGGCGCCGTCGCCGGCCAGGCCGACACTCATTGCCGCAGACAACGGATCGAGCGAACCGCGCTTCTGTTCTTCGGAGATCGTCTGCTGCGGCTGCGGCTTCCATTCCGGCGAATGCTTTTCCGTCATGGTGCCGCCGGCATACTGCGCCACCCAGGTGCGTGGCTTGTCGCCGACGATGATCGACATCGACCCGGCCGTAGGCTGCGCGCCAGCGCCCGTGAAGCCGCCCCAGGCACGATTACGGCCGTCATAATGGATGGTGACCGCTCGCAGGAGCCCTTCCTTGAAGGTGTGGGTTTCGACGTCATAGGCCGAACCGTTGAAGCGTGCGTTGACGTCGATGCGGAAGCCGGAAAGGCCCACGAAGGTGATTTCGTAGGAGATATCGACCTGGCGGGCCTCTTGGCCAGCGCCGGGGGCGGCGCTCTGGGCAGCACTCTGGGCAAGACTGGGCGCTCCGGCCGCCGCACCCCATATGAAGCCCATGCACAAAGCGGACGTCAGCAAGGCCTTACGAAAACTCATGAAATCCCTTTCCGAAGGGGGCTTACGTCGGCTGTACTGGCACGATAGAAGGCCCGCGACCCCAGCGCCACAAAGACTGCAGGCCCAATAAGGCAATTTTGGTCCATGTCGCCCCCCAATAACGAACAAGCCTCCCCAGTGAACGCGTCGCGCACTTGGGGCGTCCTGGCCATTCTCGGTCGTCATTTGTGGCCCAAGGGTGAGCCGGCGTTGCGGACACGCGTGATCGTGGCGCTGGCCATGCTGGTCCTGGCCAAGGTCGTCGCCGTCTACGTGCCTCTGCTCTACAAGCAGGCGATCGATGCATTGGGCTCGCCAGCGGCGCAGGCCGTCGCCGTGCCGGTCGCACTGATCCTCGCCTACGGCCTGGCGCGCGTGCTCTCGCAGGCCTTCGGCGAAATCCGCGACGCGGTGTTCGCGCCGGTGTCCCAGCGCGCGATCCGCAACTTGGCGCTGGAGGTCTTCGACCACCTGCATGCGCTGTCGCTGCGCTATCACCTGGAACGCCAGACCGGCGGGTTGAGCCGCGTCATCGAACGCGGCACCCAGGGCATGGAATTCCTGATCCGCTTCACGACCTTCAACATCCTGCCGACGATCCTCGAGATCCTGCTGGTCGGCGGCATCCTGTGGAGCCTCTACGACTGGCGCTTCTCGGCGGTCACCCTGGTAGTCATCGCGGGCTATATCGTCTTTTCGATCATGCTGTCGGAATGGCGCATCAAGTTCGTCAGGCGCATGAACGATGCCGACACCGAGGCCAACGCCAAGGCGATCGACAGCCTGCTGAACTACGAGACGGTGAAGTATTTCGGCAACGAGGCGCACGAAGCGCGCCGCTTCGATGTCGGCCGCCGGCGCTACGAGGTGGCGGCGATCCATTCCAGCCGCACCCTGTCGCTGCTCAATATCGGCCAGGGCGCCATCATCTCGGTCGGCCTGATCCTGGTCATGATCATGGCGGGGTACGGCGTCGTGCACGGCACGATGACGCTTGGCGACTTCGTGGCCGTGAACACCTTCCTGATCCAGCTCTACATGCCGCTCAACATGCTGGGTTTCGCCTATCGCGAGATCCGCAATGCGCTGGTCAATATGGAGAAGATGTTCGGCCTGCTGGGCGTCCCGGCGGAGATCGCCGACCGGCCGGGCGCGCCGGCGCTGAAAATCGGCGGCGGCGAGATCGTCTTCGATCATGTCGACTTCCACTACGAGCCGGCACGACCGATCCTGCACGATGTCAGCTTCCGCGTGTCGCCGGGCCACACCGTGGCGATCGTGGGCTCGAGCGGTGCCGGCAAGTCGACCGTGTCGCGCATCCTGTTCCGTTTCTACGATGTGGCCGCAGGCAGTGTGCGCATCGATGGCCAGGACATTCGCGAGGTGACGCAGTCGAGCCTGCGCGCCGCGATCGGCGTGGTGCCGCAGGATACCGTGCTGTTCAACGACACGATCTACTACAACATCGCCTATGGCCGCCCCGGCGCCACGCGCGAGGAGGTCGAGCAGGCGGCGCGCCTCGCCCGCATCCACGACTTCATCATGGCGCTGCCGCTGGGTTATGACACGACGGTCGGCGAGCGTGGTCTGAAGCTGTCGGGGGGCGAGAAACAGCGTGTGGCGATCGCCCGCACCATCTTGAAGAATCCGGCGATCCTGCTGTTCGACGAGGCGACCAGCGCGCTCGACTCGCGCACCGAACAGGAGATCCAGCGTTCGCTCGAAGAGGTGAGTCGCGGCCGCACGACGGTGGTCATCGCGCATCGCCTGTCGACCATCATCAATGCCGACGAGATCATCGTGCTCGATCGCGGCCGCGTCGTGGAGCGCGGTGGCCATGCCGAGCTGATGGCGCGGGACGGCATCTATGCCGAGATGTGGCGCCGCCAGCAGGAGGCCGCCACCGAAGCCGAACGCCAGGTCGAGGAACCACCATCGCTGCGGACGGAAGGCCATCTTCGTGTCGCCGAGTAGCCTGGTGTCCGGCAGCGCCGCCAGTCCCTGGCGGGCGCTGCTGCCGATCTACGTCGCCTGCCTCGCCTTCGGCATCCAGGTCGGTACGTCCATGCCGCTGGTGCCATTGGCGCTGGAGCAGCAGGGCGTCGACAAGTTCCTGATTGGCATCGTCGGTGCCGCCTGGGGTGTCGGCATGATCGCCACCACGCCGTTCGTGCCGGCGGTGGCGGCGCGGCTGGGCGCGGTGCCCCTGATCTGCGGCGCGGCCGTGATCAGCGCGGCGCTGTCGGTCGCCTTCGCCTTCACGAGCAGCGTGCCGTTGTGGTTCGGGCTCACCCTGCTGCAGGGCGTGGTCGGCGGCGTTCCCTGGGTGGTGAGCGAGATCTGGATCAACCTCGTGATCGACGAGAAGCGCCGCGGCCGCGCCATGGCGGCCTATGCCGCCCTGATCGCCGTCGGCATGGCGATCGGTCCGCTGGTGCTGCAATTCGTCGGTCTCTACGGGCCGCGGCCGTTCCTGGTCGCGGCGGCCCTGATGCTCGTAGTCATTCTGCCGCTGCTGCCCGCCTGGAAGTCGGCGCCACCGATCCACCTGGTGAAGGACGGCGGCATATTGCGCGTCGTACGCGCGGCGCCCGTCGCCATGCTGGCCGCCTTCGCCTGTGGGCTGGGTGAGCAGGTCGCGTTCAGCTTCCTGCCGATCTTCGCGGTCGAAGCGAAGGTGCCAGCCGAGACCGGCGCGCTGTGGCTGTCGGCCTTCGTGATCGGCAACATCGTCCTGCAATGGCCGATCGGTTGGGCGGCCGACGAGCTCGACCGACGGATCGTGCTTGCCGTCTGCGCGCTGGTGAGTGCCGCGCTGGTGGCCTCGATCGCTTTCATCGATCCGCAGTCCAACGCCATCCTCGTCGTGCTGGTGCTGTGGGGCGGCATTTCGTTCGGCATCTATACGGTGGGCCTGGCGTTGCTCGGCCAGCGCTTCAGCGGTGGCGACATTGCCCGTGCGAATGCCGCCTTCACGATCGTCTACACCGTGGCGGGCCTGGTCGGACGGCCGATCGCCGGCGGTGCGATGGACGTGATGGGCCGCTCCGGCATGACCTCGACGGTGATGCTGTTCTACGTGATCGCCGGCGTCGCCGCCTTGCTGGCCTTGCGCCGACGCGACTGATAAACCAGCCGCGGCATGAGTGCGTCCGTCGCCACTTCGCAGACTTCCGCAGATCCGCTGCTCGCCCCGCTGCTGGCAGGCGATCGGCGAGCCCTGGCGCAGGCCATCACCCTGATCGAATCGACGCGCAGCGACCATCGCGAGCGGGCCGACGGGCTGCTCGCTGCCGTGCTGCCGCACACTGGCAAGTCGGTGCGGCTCGGCATCACCGGCGTGCCCGGCGTCGGCAAGTCGACCCTGATCGAACGGTTCGGGCTTTCGCTGATCGAGCGCGGCCGCTCGCTCGCGGTGCTGGCGATCGATCCCTCGTCGAAACGCGGCGGCGGCTCGATTCTGGGGGACAAGACGCGCATGGAGGAACTGTCGCGCCATCGCGGCGCCTTCATCCGACCTTCGCCGGCCGGTGCCACCCTGGGCGGCGTAGCGCGGCGCACGCGCGAGGCCATGCTGCTGGCCGAGGCCGCGGGTTTCGACACGGTGATCGTCGAGACGGTGGGCGTCGGCCAGTCCGAGACGGCGGTGGCCGACATGGTCGACATGTTCGTCGTCCTGCTGCTGCCGGCGGGCGGTGACGACCTGCAGGGCATCAAGCGCGGGGTCATCGAGCTTGCCGACCTGATCGTGGTCAACAAGGCCGACGGCGACCTCAAGGCGACCGCCCGGCGCTCGGCGTCGGACTATCAGCATGCCTTGCGCATGCTGCGCTCGCCGACGGCGGGCTGGACGCCGGAAGTCACGACCTCCTCGGCCCAGACCGGAGAAGGTGTGGCCGAGATCTGGGAAGTCGTGCAGCGCTTCAATGCCGCTGTCGGTGAAAAGGGCATCGCCCGGCGGCGGGCCGAGCAGGCGCGCGCCTGGATGTGGAACGAGGTCGGCGAGACCCTGCTGGCCGATTTGCGCCGGCACCCGGACGTCCGAAAGCTGGTGGGGGGGCTGGAGCGCGAGGTCGAAGCGGGGCGGACTACCCCGGCGGCCGCCGCCCGGCGTATGCTACAGGCCTTCCATGGCCGCTAAATCGATCCTGAGGCGTGCCCGCCGTGCCGCCGCCGAAGCCCAGAAGGAACCCTTCTGGAAGCGCAAGACCTTGGCCCAGATGACCAAGCAGGAGTGGGAATCGCTCTGCGACGGCTGCGGCATGTGCTGCGTCAACAAGCTGGAATACGAGGGGACGGGCGAGCTCGCCCAGACCGACACCTGCTGCAAGCTGCTGGATCCCAAGACGGCGCGCTGCAAGGATTACAAGAATCGCAAGAAGATCGTGCCGGACTGCATCCAGCTGACCCCAAAGGTTGTGGCCAAGATGGACTGGCTCCCCAAGACCTGCGCCTACCGCCTGGTCCACTTTCGCCAGGACCTCTACTGGTGGCATCCCCTGCTGTCAGGTGATCCAAACACTGTGCACGAAGCGGGAATCTCGGCCCGCGGCCGGGTCATCCCCGAGGATCAGGTCGAGGATATCAGCGACAGAGTGGTGGATTGGTTTGCTTGACGGGGCCCGCTTCGGCCCGTAAAAAGCCGGCCTTCCCGCCCTTCGGCGGGATCGTTTTTTAGCGGATATCGCCATGCCTCGTCGTTGCGCCCTTTCGGGCAAGGCCGTGCAGTACGGCAACAATGTGAGCCACGCGAACAACAAGTCGCGTCGTCGCTTCATGTCCAACCTGCAGGTCGCCTCGGTTCTGTCCGATGCGCTCGGCCATTCGGTGCGCCTGCGGCTGACCCCGCGCGGCATCAAGACGATCGAGCACAATGGTGGCATCGACGCCTACCTGCTCGGCACCAACAACAGCAAGCTGAGCCCCGAGATGCAGGTGCTGAAGCGCCGTGTCGTGTCGGCCAAGGCCAAGAAGGATGCGAAGGCGGCGGCGTAAGCGGCCGTTTCCTGACGCTTGAACAGCGGGCCTGCGGGCCCGCTTTTTATTTGTGCCGGCCTACTTGCACAATCTTACTTGCCCAATCCTATTTGGCAGACCGAAGCGGGCTCTGCGGCAACTCGAACAGCATCAGGATGTTGCGCTGGAGCGGATTGAAGTTGTCGTCCGAGATCAGCCACAGCAGGGTCTCGCCACGCGTGCCCCGGGTGGCCGAGAGGCCTTCCAGATTATCGACGGCATAGGGCGTGGCGAGGAAGGCGAGTTCCTCAGGCGTCACCGTGCCGCCCGGCTGGAGCTGAGCTGCCTCGAAACGCATCACGCGCACCCGCACGCCGCGCACCACGTCGAAGGCCCGCTCCAGGGTCGCATAGGCGCCGTCGGGCAGCCGGACGATGGCGGTCGGCCGGAAGTCGGGGTTGGTCGTGTAGCTGAAGCTGCTCCAGCTGTAGCGGCTGTTGCCGGCGGGGCGGCCGATCCAGCCCACCACCGTGCCGGGCTTAAGGCTGTATTCCTCGCTGATGGCGACGACTGTGCCGTCTTCCAGTGCCGTCATGGCCTCGATGCCGCCATTGGCGGGCTGGCGGCCGATATCGGCCGGTCCCTCAATCGGCAGCGGTGTCGCCTCGAGCGTACGATAATGCCACAGCCGGTGCCGGCGCTCGAAGGCGATCAGCCACGAGCCGTCGGGCAGCCGGGCCATCGCCTCGGCATCGGCCTCGGCCTTGCTGTGGATCGCCTTGCCGTCGAGGCCGCGCAACTGGCCGATCCGGGCCTGACCGAGGCCGGCGAGATTGCCGTCGGCGCTGTAGTCGATGGTCGCCGTGAACCAGGCTCCCTCGTCGGAGATCGAGGTCAGCGAACGGCCGTCGGCCGAGACATGCAGGTCGGACCAGCCGCCGAAATTGGGGGAATCGGCCTTCATCTCGACGCCGCCGCGCCAGATCAGCCGTCCGATCTCGGTCGCGGCCGGCTCGTCGAGCTTGAAGACCAGCCGCTGGTTGTGGATCGCGAGCGGCTTTTCCTGGGCGCCGGCCGGCGGCGGCGAACCGCCGATGCAGGCGGTGGCGAGCAGGCAGACCGCGAGAAGGGCGCGGCGCAGCACCGGAGGCGAGACCGGACTCAGGCGGCCCGCCGGCCGGACGATTTGCCGCCGGCCTTGCTGCCGGGACCCGCCTTGCCGGCGCCGCCGCGGCCGCGCTGGCCACCGCCACGTGCGGCCCGCACGTCCTTGGCATCCTCTTCGTCGAACAGCGAGGCGAGCTGCTCCATCATCGTGCCGCCCAGCTGGTCGGCATCGACAATGGTGACGGCACGGCGGTAGTAGCGCGTGACGTCGTGGCCGATGCCGATGGCGATCAGCTCGACCGGCGAGCGCGTCTCGATCCAGTCGATGACGTCGCGCAGATGGCGCTCGAGATAGTTGCCCGGATTGACCGACAGGGTCGAATCGTCGACCGGCGCGCCGTCGGAGATCACCATCATGATCTTGCGCTCTTCGGGGCGCGGCAGCAGGCGGTTATGCGCCCACAAGAGCGCCTCGCCGTCGATGTTCTCCTTGAGGATGCCCTCGCGCAGCATCAGGCCGAGATTCTTGCGGGCGCGGCGCCACGGGGCGTCAGCCGGCTTGTAGATGATGTGGCGCAGATCGTTCAGGCGGCCGGGATTGGCCGGCTTGCCGGCGGCGAGCCACTGCTCGCGGCTCTGGCCGCCCTTCCAGGCACGCGTCGTGAAGCCCAGGATCTCGACCTTGACGCCGCAGCGCTCCAGCGTGCGCGCGAGAATGTCGGCGCTCATCGCCGCCACGGTGATCGGCCGGCCGCGCATCGAGCCGGAATTGTCGATCAGGAGCGACACCACGGTGTCGCGGAAGTTCGTGTCCTTCTCCTTCTTGAAGGACAGCGCATGCATGGGATTGGCCACGATGCGGGCCAGACGCGCCGCATCGAGCGTGCCCTCGTCGAGGTCGAAGTCCCAGGAGCGGTTCTGCTGCGCCATCAGGCGACGCTGCAGGCGGTTGGCCAGCTTGCCGATCACGCCCTGCAGGTGCGAGAGCTGCTGGTCGAGGTGATTGCGCAGGCGGCCGAGTTCCTCGGCGTCGCACAGCTGGTCGGCCTCGACGATCTCGTCGAACTTCAGCGTATAGGCATGGTATTGCTGGCCGAGCGGCTCGTTGGAGAGCGCTCCCGGCGGCAGCCACGGACGCTCGGCGCGGCCCGGCTCCTCCTCGTCGCCCGAGCCCATCTGCATCTCGGTCTGGGCCTGGTCGGCGACGGTCTCCGACGCGTCCTCCTGCTCGGAGGCGTCCTCGGTCTCCTCGCCCTGGGCGCCGTAGCCCTGGGTCTCGCTGGAATCGCTCTGATCGTCGCCGGTCTCGTTGGACTGGCCGTCGGCGTTCTCCTGATCCTGGCTCTCTTCGGTATCGTCGTCCTGCAGGTCGGCCGATTCGTCGCCGAGCTTCAGGTCGCGGATGAGCTGGCGCGCGGCGCGGGCGAAGGATTCCTGGTTGCCGAGCGAGTCGCGCAGCTTCTGGAAGTCGCGGCCGGCGGCGCTCTCGACGTCGGCGCGCCACATGTCGACCATGGCCTTGGCCGAGTCGGGCGGGGCGGCGCCCAGCAGCTGCTCGCGCGCGATCAGCCCGATCACGTCGGCGAGCGGGGCATCTTCCTTGCTCTTGATGCGGGCATGGCCGCGCTGGTCGGAGCGCTGGCGCCACAGCGCGGCGAGATTGTCGGCGACGCCCGCCATCTTGCGCGCGCCCAGCGCCTCGACGCGAACCTGCTCGACCGCTTCGAAGATCGCCCGCGCGGTCTCGCCGCGCGGCACGCGCCGCAGGTGGGTCTTGCGGTCGTGATGGCGCAGCTTCAGCGCCATCGAGTCGGCCTCGCCGCGGACACGGCTGACATCCTCGACCGGCAGATCGCGCGCCGGCACGGTGATGCGGGCCTCGCTGCCGAGCAGCGAGCCGCCATCGGGAACGAACGAGACGTTCACTTCCTTGCGCGAAACCGCCCGCATGGTGGTGGCGGTGACGCGGCGGAACTCCTCGAGAGGAGTCGTGTCCTTGGCCATTTACGCGCTCTCTACTTCGGCGACTGGGTCTCTACTGCGGTAGCCGGGTTTCTGCTGCAGCAGCTCGGCTAGTGCAGCTTGCCGCCCTTGCCACTGCCCGACGGCAATTCCTTGCCGAAGCAGCGCTGGTAGTACTCGGCGAGCGTGCTGCGCTCGACCTCGTCGCACTTGTTGAGGAAGGTCAGGCGGAAGGCGAAGCCGACGTCGCCGCCGAAGATGCGCGCATTCTCGGCCCAGGTGATCACCGTACGCGGCGACATCACGGTCGAGATATCGCCGGCGATGAAGCCGGCGCGTGTCAGGTCGGCCAGCGCCACCATGGCGGAGATCGTCTTGCGGCCGTCATCGTTGTCGTAGAACGGCGTCTTGGCCGAGACGATGTTCACTTCCTGATCGTGCGGCAGGTAGTTCAGCGTCGTCACGATCGACCAGCGGTCCATCTGGCCCTGGTTGATCTGCTGCGTGCCGTGATAGAGGCCGGTCGTGTCGCCGAGGCCGACCGTGTTGGCGGTCGAGAACAGGCGGAAGGCCGGGTGAGGGCGGATCACCTTGTTCTGGTCGAGCAGGGTGAGCTTGCCTTCGACTTCGAGCACGCGCTGGATCACGAACATCACGTCGGCGCGGCCGGCGTCGTACTCGTCGAACACCAGCGCCGTCGGGTTCTGCAGCGCCCAGGGCAGGATACCCTCGCGAAACTCGGTGATCTGCTTGCCGTCGCGCAGCACGATGGCGTCCTTGCCGATCAGGTCGATACGGCTGATATGGCTGTCGAGGTTGACGCGGATGCAGGGCCAGTTGAGGCGCGCCGCGACCTGCTCGATGTGGGTCGACTTGCCGGTGCCGTGGTAGCCTTGGACCATGACACGTCGGTTGTGCGCGAAGCCGGCGAGGATCGCCATCGTCGTGTCGTGGTCGAAGAGGTAGGCATCGTCGACTTCCGGGACATGCTCGGTGGCCGCACTGAATGCCGGCACCTCCATGTCGGTGTCGATGCCGAACAGCTGGCGAGCGGAAACCTTGATATCCGGCATGCCCGACACATTCTGGCGGGCCGCGGTCGTCGTCGAAGCCATCACACGGTTCCTACAAAACAAAGCCCGCCAAATTGCGGGCAACAACGATAGTCGCAGGCCGAATTGTGCACCGCAAGCGGCCAATTGCGGGGTCTGCCCTGAGCAGGGCTAATCACTACGCCGGCAGGTGTTCTGATGCCCGCAGAGTGGAATAGGCGGCGTTGATTTCCTTGAGCTTTTCCTCGGCTGCCCGAGCCCCGCCATTGGCATCCGGATGGTGCAGCTTGACCAGCTCCTTGTAACGGGATTTCACGACAGCCCGCGTAAGCGGCCATGAAAGTTCAAGGACATCCAAGGCGTTACGTTCCGCCGGGGTCAGTTGCTCACTGCCATCGAGTTTGGGCGGCGGCTTTTCACCGAGGCCGGCATCATCGGCCAGGCCGAGCGGATCCTTGATCTGTGCATAGGCACTGCCGTTGCGGCGGGCGCCGAGCGGCCAGACCGGCCGGCGCCAAGTCGTGTCGGCACGGATATGCGCTTCGATCTGGTCAGCATCGAGGCCGGCGAAATAGTCCCACTTCTTGTTGTACTCGCGGACATGCTCGAGGCAGAACCAGCGATACTCGTCGAGGCGATCGCGGGCCCGCGGCGCACGGTACTCGCCGTGCAATCGGCAGCCCGGCGCTTCGCAGACCCGCTGATGCGGCAGCGGGCCTTCGGTCGCGGTCAAGGGTTTGGTTCGCCGGCGGGGCATTCGGCTAATATGTGTTCCTGAATTGCAGTGGGCAAGTGAGGCGAGCGATGGGCAAGGTTGCGATGGCGATTGACAACAAATTGCGGGCGACTTTCGCGCCGGCACGTCTTGCCATCGAAGACGAATCGTCGAAGCATCACGGCCATGCCGGCTGGCGCGAAGGCGGCGAGACGCATTTCAAGGTCGAGATCGTTTCCGCTGCATTCGAAGGCCAGAGCCGCGTGGCGCGCCAGCGTTCGGTCTACGCGGCGCTGAAGCAGGAGCTCGATGCCGGCCTGCATGCGCTCGCGCTGACGACCCTGACGCCGGCCGAGGAAGCCGCACGTATGTCATCCTGAGGCTGCAGGCCGAAGGATCTTTGCCGGTCCGTAAAGGTCCCTCGCGTTGCTCGGGATGACGGCTACGCTGTCACCCTTCCATCTCGATTTCCTTGCCCGCGGCGGCCGTGCGCACCGCTTCGGCGTCGGGGCCGGTGTAGAAATCCGGCACCCAGCGGCGGGTGACGTCGCTGTCCGACGCCCAGGTATGGCAGGTGTCGAGCATATAGGGCTTGCGTCGCGGCTTTTTCGCGGCATCGGCATCGCCTTTGGGCCCGGCATTGTCCTTGGGCCCAGTATTGTCCGTGGGCAGAGTGCCGGCCTTCTGGCGATGGGCGCGATTGAGCTCCGACGCTTTGCGGGAGGCCACAGTCTGGAAGGCGGTGGTCGCCACTGGCCCGAGCAGCTCGACGATGTGCGTGCAGCCCTGGATACCGCCCAGGCGCGCCCGCACCTCGCGATGGAAGCCGCCGCCGATGCGCAGCCCGATCAGCTTCTTGAAGGCGGGCGTGATGTCGCCGCACATGCGGTAGGGCGACTTGTCCGTCACCGTCTCGACATCGACGATGGTGAAGGTGTGATCGAGCGTGAGCCGGATCGACATGTCGTGGATGAAGTCACCCGGCGCGAGCGGGCCGCGCCATTCGTTGGCGTGCTCGTAAGTCTTCTCGTCGGTGATGCGGCCTTCGATGTCCCAGAGCCCATCCTCGCGAAAGAAGCCCTGGCAGGTGACGCGACGCGTATGAAGGTGCTGTCGGCCGACGGGCGGCGGAAGCGGCATGGTGGTTCCCTTGTAGAATGGGGACCCTGCAGAAGGGGTCAGTTGGCCGCTTGTATGGCGGCGGGCGGCACGATGCGCAACTCGGCGATACGGGTGCCCTCGCGCTTCAATATCTCGAAGCGAAACCCGTAAAAGGCGTAGGTCTGGCCCACTTCCGGGATGCGGCGCGCCTCGTGCAGGACCAGGCCGGCGATGGTCGTGGCCACCCCCTCCGGCAGGCCCCAGCCGAACTCGCGGTTGAGGTCGCGGATCGGCACGTCGCCCTGGCAGAGCAGGCTGCCATCGTCGCGCTTCATCACGCCGCGCCGGATGGCGTCGTGCTCGTCCTCGATATCGCCCACGATCTCCTCGATGATGTCCTCGAGGGTGACGATGCCGCGCAGTGCGCCGTATTCGTCGACGACGATGGCGAAATGCTCGTGGCGGGCGCGAAAAGCCTCGAGCTGGTCGAACAGCACTGTCGATTCCGGAATGAACCAGGGCGGCGTCATCACCGCATCGATCCTGACGTCGTTGCCCGAACCCTGGGCCGCCTTGATGGCGCGGAACAGGTCCTTGGCGTGCATCACGCCCACGATGTTGTCGGCCTCGCCACGATAGAGCGGGATGCGCGTGTAGGGCGCGGCCAGTACCTGGGTCACGATCTCGTCGATCGGCTGGCCGGCGTCGATCAGCGCCACGTTGCCGCGATGGGTCATCACGTCGCCCACCGTGCGGTCGCCGAGATCGAGCACGGAGCGCAGCATCGCCTTCTCGGCAGGCGCCGCCTCGTCGGTCAGATCCGCGCCGTGCAGCTCGATGGCGCCGCGCAGCAGGTCGCTGTGCTCCTGTGCGTCGTGGGCGCGATCGGCCCGGACGTTCATCAGGCCGAGGAAGAAGCGCGAGATCGCCGCCACGCCGCGCGCCATCGGCCCCAGGATGGCCAGCGTGAACACGATCGAGGGCGCCAGCATCAAGGCCACCCGATCGGCGCGCAGCAGCGCCCAGGTCTTGGGCATGACCTCGGCGAAGATCACCACCATCACGCCGATCGCCAGCGTGGCGTAGACGATGCCCGCGGCGCCGAACAGGGCCGTCAGCACCGCCGTCGTGAGCGAGGCCGAGAAGATGTTGACGACGTTGTTGCCGAGAAGGACGGCGCTCACCGTCTCGTCCTTGTGGTCGAGCAGCCGGTTGACCATGGCGGCGCGCTTGTTGCCCTGCTGGGCGAGCCGATGCATGCGCGGCCGCGATGCTCCGGTGATCGCCGTCTCGGCGGCCGACAGGTAGGCCGCCAGCAGCAGGCAGAATACGACCAGCGGTACCGCGATCGAAAGTGGCAGGTCGAAGTGAAGCTCGGCGTCCATCGCTCGGGCGCTAGGCCGCGATGGCGTCGTCGAGCAGGCCGCGCAATCCGGCCTCGTCGACCTCGCGCGTCACGAAGGCTTTACCGATGCCGCGCGCCAGCACGAAGGTGAGCTTGCCGCCCTCGGCCTTCTTGTCGCCGCGCATATGCTCGACCAGCCGCGCGGCATCCCAGCGCCGGCGGTTGTCGCCGCCGATTGCGCGCAGCCGCACCGGCAGGCCGACGGCGCCGAGATGGCGGCGGACCCGCTCGGCATCGACAGCAGGGCAGAGGCCGAGGCGGGCCGACAGGTCGAAGGCCATCGCCATGCCGGCGCCGACCGCCTCGCCATGCAGCAGCTCCGGGCCGAAGCCGGTCTCGGCTTCCAGCGCATGGCCGAATGTGTGGCCAAGATTGAGCAGGGCGCGCAGGTCGGTGGTCTCGCGCTCGTCGGCGGCGACGATGCGTGCCTTGGAGAGGCAGCTCTGTTCGATGGCGTAGGTGCGTGACGCGGCGTCGCCGGCCAGCACCGCAGCCCCGTTGGCTTCGCACCAGTCCCAGAACGCCGGATCGTCGATCAGGCCGTACTTGGCCACTTCGGCATAGCCCGCCAGCAGCTCCCGGCGCGGCAGGCTGTCGAGCACGGTCGTATCGGCCACCACCAGGCGCGGCTGGTAGAAGGTGCCGACCAGGTTCTTGCCGTGGCGCGTGTTGATGCCGGTCTTGCCGCCCACCGAAGAATCGACCTGGGCGAGCAAGGTGGTCGGTACCTGGATGAAATCGACGCCGCGCAGCAGGACCGAGGCGGCGAAGCCGGTGAGGTCGCCGACCACGCCGCCGCCCAGTGCGACTAAGGTGGTCCTGCGGTCGGGGCGGTGGTCCAGCAGCTCGTTCATCAGCCGGCCGAAGCTCGCGAACTCCTTGCTGCTCTCGCCGGCCGGAACCGTCACGGTCGTGGCTTCGATGCCCGCCTTGTCGAAGGAGGCGGCAAGCCGCGCGCCGTAGAGCGGCGCCACGGTGTCGTCGCTCACGATGGTGACGCGCGGGGCGGCGAGCAGCGGGCGCGACAATTCGCCGACACGATCGATCAGGTCAGGCCCGATGACGATGTCGTAGGCGCGGCCCGCGAGATCGACACGGATGGTGCGAGGGGCACTCATGCCGACGCTCCCGGTTCGGCCTGTGCGACAGGGCTGGGCTGCAGATAGGCGCGCAGCGTCTCGATCACCTGCTCGGTGGTGCGATCGGCTGGCTGGGCCGTCGAGTCGACCACGAGATCGGCTTCGGCGTAGATCGGATAACGTTGTTGCATAAGTCGGTCGAGAATCTCCCGGGGATCGCCCTGGCGCAAGAGCGGACGATGGGTGCGCTTCTTCACGCGATCGAACAGCACGTCGAGCTCGGCACGCAGCCACACGGTGATGGCCTTGGTGCGCATCAGGGATCGCGTCTCGCTGTCGATGTAGGCACCGCCGCCGGTCGACAGGACCAATGGCGGCTGGTCGAGCAGGCGGCCGATGACGCGGCGCTCGCCGGCACGGAACTCCTGCTCGCCGTACTTCTCGAAGAATTCGGAGATGCTGCAGCCGGCAGCTCGTTCGATTTCATCGTCAGCATCGACGAACGGCAGGCCGAGCCGTGCCGCGAGGCGCTTGCCGATCGCGCTCTTGCCCGCGCCCATCAGCCCGACGAGGGCCACGGTGCGCGGCAAGGACAGGGGAGAAGGAACGTCCATGGCGATCTGTGCACCCTGGATGTCGCCCATTCTTCCGTTCGATTCAAGCCGCTGGCGATTCAAGCCGCTGGACCAAATGGTCCCGCCTTGGGCCGCGACGATTGCCGCTGTGGCATCGGTTGGGTAGTTTGCCGCCGTCGTGCCCCTGTTCCGTTCGCGAAACCGCTTCACCGTTCCCACTTTGCGCCTCGGCCCCCTGGTCGTGGTCGCTGCCGTATGCCTGCTGATTGTCGGGCTCGTGGCGTTGGCCGTTGTCGAGCCGCGGCCGCCGCTCAAGCAGTATGAAGTCCCGGTGCCCAATGAACGCCTGGCGCGTTAATCTACGGCATCGTCTTCCGGACCGCGGGCCTCCAGGCCCGCCTCATGGCTCTCGCACATTGATGAGGGCACTTGAGCGGGCTCCGCGCGGGGTAACCCCCGCGCTTTTGAGGCCCGCGGTCCAATGACTAGGCGCGCGCTCCCAGCGGTTCTGCTCGGTGCCGTTTTCGCTGTGTCGGCGGCACTCGCGCCAGCGATCGCCCAGGTGCCGGATTTCGACCAGCGTCCGACCGGTTTCCTCACGGCCCAGACCGGCGGCATGCCGGCCAATGCCTGGTCCGGCACCAGTCTCGCCACGGCCAAGCGCCTGGTCTCGGCGTTGCCGGCCGCGCCGCGCAGCCGGGCGCTGCGCGACCTGCAGTTCAAGCTGCTGGTGAGCCAGCTCACACCGCCGGCGGCCGACGGCAGCCCGCCGCCCGGCCTGTTCGCGCGCAAGGTCGAGAAGCTTGCCGCCATGGGCGAGGCGGAGAACCTCAACGAAATGGTGCGCAGCGTCGGCGGCTATGCCGATCCGGCGATCGCCGCCATCGTGGTCAACGCGCTGATGATGGCGGGCGAGAAGGAGGGGGCCTGTGCGATCGTGCGCAGCAATCCCCTGCCGCAGCCCTTCGCCTTGCGGGCCGACATCGTCTGCAAGCTGGTCGCGGGCGACAATGCCGGCGCACTTGCCGCCGTTCAGCCGCTGCGCAGCAGCGATCCCGCCTTCGCCAAGCTGGTCGAGATCGCCGCCGAAGGCCTGTCGCCGACGGCCTCGGCGCCGGCGCAGCTCGACGGTCCGGCCATGGTGATGCTGGACCTCGCCTATGTGCAGCCGTCGGCCAACGCGATCCGCTCGACGCAGCCGCCGCTCATCCGCTCGCAGGTCGTGCACCGCACCCTGCCGCCGGTGACGCGGCTCGATATCGCCGAACGCGGCGAAGCTCTGGCGGTGATCGAGGCGACGCGGCTCGGCGACCTCTATCTCGACGCGGTGCGCGACGGCGTTGCCATGCCGGCGCCGATGGCGCGTCGCGCCCGGCTGGTTGCGGCGGCGCGCGGTGCCTCGAACGCCCAGCAGCTCATCAGTTCCATCACCGCGGTCTATGGCGACGAGCGCGGCGGCGCGCTGTTCCCCACGGTGGCGCGCGCCGGCGCCCAGGCGCTGCTCAACCTGCCGCCGAAGCCCGAATATGCCAACGTCGCCCAGGAAGCGATGCGCGGCTTCCTGCTGCTGGGCGACAAGCAGCAGACCAAGGCCTGGATGAAGCTGGCGCTTTCCGCGGCTTTCAACGATCAGCGTGCCATGAGTGCGCTCGATCGCCTGATGCCCCTGATCGCCATCGCCGGCGTCGACGAGCGCCGCAGCATGCCGGGCGAGGAGCTCGACCGCTGGTACGCCGCGATCCGCCAGGAAAATCCGGCGCAGGCGCCGTTGCGCGGCTATCTGCTGCTCGAGCTGCTGCGCGCCGTCGGCATCGACGTGCCCAAGGGCTCGACCAGCCTGCCGGAGACGATGCCGGGCGGCGGGCGTTTCGGGACGGCGGCGCCGGCCACGGTCCAGTCGCTGCAGGTCGCGGGCAATGGCCGCCGTCGCGCCGAGGCCTCGCTGCTCGCCCCGATCGCCACCGGCGAGGCGACGCTGACCGAGCTGCACCCTGCGCTGGTGAGCGCCATCATCGTCGCCTTGCGCCAGGTCGGCGAGGACAATGCCGGCCGTCTCTTCGCGATCGAGATCGCGATCGCGCACGGATTGTGACCGGGGCAGTGAAGCGCAAGCCGGCGCCCGAACTCGCACGCGAGGTCGGGGCTTTCCTCGAGATGCTGCAGGCCGAGCGCGGCGCGTCGAAGAACACGGTTCTCGCCTATAGCGCCGACCTTCTCGATCTCCAGAAATTCCTGATCCTGCGCAAGCAGGGCCCGACAACGGCCGATGCGACGGCGTTGCGCGCCTACCTGAAGAAGCTCGATTACCTCGGCATGACACCGCGTACGGTGGCGCGGCGCCTCTCGGTCATGCGGCAGTTCTTCCGCTTCCTGCTGGCCGAACGCCTGCGCGAGGACGACCCGGCGAGCACGCTCGATTCGCCCAAGCTCGGCCGGCCGCTGCCCAAGGTGCTGTCGCGCGTCGAGGTCGATCGGCTGATCGCGGCGGCCGAGGCCAAGGGCGGCATCGACGGCGGCCGGCTGGAGACGCTGTTGGAGATCCTCTACGGCTCGGGCCTGCGCGTCTCGGAGCTGGTCGGCCTGCCGATCACCGCAGCCGAGCGTGATCCCTCGATGCTGATCGTGCGCGGCAAGGGAGCAAAGGACCGCATGGTGCCGCTCTCCGACCCGGCAAGAGTGGCGATTGCGCGATGGCTGAAGGTACGGGCCGCCGTTTTTGCGGAGGGCCAGACCTCGCGCTACCTGTTTCCCTCGCGCGGGCGGACCGGCCACCTCACTCGCCAGCGCTTTGCGCAATTGCTGAAGGAAGCCGCCCTGGCGGCCGGCATCGATCCCGCGCGCGTGTCGCCGCATGTCCTGCGGCATGCCTTTGCCAGTCATCTGCTGGAGGCCGGCGCGGATCTGCGCAGCGTTCAGCTCATGCTGGGGCATGCCGATATCGCCACGACCGAAATCTATACACATGTCCTTCCGGAGAAGGTGCGCTCGCTGGTCGAGGATCATCATCCTTTGGCCAAGCCATCGACAAAGCCGTCAGCCAGGCCGTCGACGACGCGGAAGCGCCCGCCGCCCGCCGGTGGCGCTGGTTGACAGGATTCCGGGGGCAGGCGACACCTGACCTTCAATGACGACCTATCTCGACTTCGAGACGCCGATCAGAGAGCTCGAAAGCAAAATTGCCGAGCTCAGGCACCTGCCCAACTCGGGTGATGTCGACATCGCCGAGGAGGTCATGCGCCTGCAGGACAAGGTGCAGAAGCAACTGCGCGCGACCTATGCACGGCTGACGCCGTGGCAGAGGGTGCAGGTGGCTCGCCATGCCGAGCGGCCACATGCGCAGAGCTACATCGACCGGCTGATCACCGACTACACGCCGCTGGCCGGCGACCGCGCCTTCGCGGAGGATGCCGCCATCGTCGGCGGCCTCGGCCGCCTGAAGGGCCGCAGCATCGTCGTGCTGGGCCAGCAGAAGGGCGACGATACCGAGTCACGCATCAAGCACAATTTCGGCATGGCCCGGCCCGAAGGCTACCGCAAAGCGCAGCGCCTGATGAAGCTCGCCGACCGGTTCCGACTGCCGGTACTGACCCTGGTGGATACGCCCGGCGCCTATCCCGGCATCGACGCCGAGGCGCGCGGCCAGGCCGAGGCCATCGCGAGCTCGATCGAGACCTGCTTGTCGCTCGGCGTGCCGCTGGTCAGCGTGGTGATCGGCGAGGGCGGTTCTGGTGGCGCGCTGGCGATCGCCTCGGCCGACCGCGTCTACATGCTGGAGAACTCGGTCTATTCGGTGATCACGCCGGAAGGCTGCGCCTCTATCCTGTGGCGCTCCAATGCGCAGGCGCAGGAAGCGGCCGAAGCCATGAAGGTGACGGCGGCCGACCTCAAGAAGCTCGACGTCATCGACGACGTGCTTCCCGAGCCGATGGGCGGCGCCCATCGGGCGCCCGACGAGGCGATCGACGTGGTCGGCCGGGTGGTGAACGAGGCCTTCACCGAGCTCGCCAAGCTCGATCCCGATACCTTGCGCGAGCGGCGCCAGGACAAGTTCCTGGCGATGGGCAAGAAGGGCCTCTGACGGCCTTGCCCCTCCGTCTCAGCGTTCTCGACCAGTCGCCGATCCGCAAAGGCGGCACGCCGGCCGACGCCGTGCGCGAGACGCTGGAGCTGGCGCAGCTCTGCGACCGCCTGGGCTACGAGCGCTACTGGCTCGCCGAGCATCACAGCAGCGACGCGCTGGCCGGCTCGACGCCGGAAGTGCTGATCACGCGCGTTGCCGGCCTGACCGCGCGCATGCGCGTTGGCTCCGGTGGGGTGATGCTGCCGCATTACGCCGCCTACAAGGTGGCGGAGAACTTCCGCATGCTGGAGACGCTGTTCCCCGGCCGCATCGATCTCGGCGTCGGCCGCGCGCCGGGCAGCGACCAGCACACGATGCGCATCCTGGCCGATGGCAAGCCCAACTGGAGCAATCCCGACAAGTACCCCTACCAGGTGCGCGATCTCGTGGCCTGGCTGCACGACGCCCTGCCGGCCAAGCACGAAGGCGCCGGCGTCACGGCGCAGCCGATCGGACCCACGGCGCCCGACGTCTGGCTGCTCGGATCGAGCGACGAAAGCGCAGCGCTCGCGGCCCATTTCGGCCTGCCGTTCTGCTTCGCGCACTTCATCAATCCCGATGGCGGCGACGGCGTGACCCGCGCCTATCGCGAACACTTCAAGCCGTCGGCGCTGCATCCGACACCGATGCCGATGATGGCGATCTCGGTCCTGTGCGCGGAGACCGACGAGGAGGCCGACCTGCTGTCGCGCAGCCGCGAGGTCTGGGCGATGCGGCTGCGGACGCTCGGCAATCCCGGCCCAGTGCCGTCGGTGGAGGAGGCGCTGGAGGCGGCCAAGGCGCCCGGTGCCGAACGCTGGCTGCCAGCGCTGCGCCGCCGCTCGGTCGTCGGCTCGCCCGCCACGGTGCGGGCGGCGCTCGAGAAGCATGCCGCCAACTATCAGGTCGACGAGATCATGGCAGTGACGATCTGCTACGACTTCCAAAAGCGCAAACGCTCCTACGAGCTGCTGGCCGAGGCGTTCGGGCTGGAACGTTGAACTGCGATGACTTCGGCGTGCGTCGCCGGCTCATTCTCCTCTCCCCCTTGGGGGAGAGGCTGGGTGAGGGGGATCCTTCAACGCGCACGCTCGCTCCGTTACTCGCACCCTCACCTCCCCCATGCTTCGCATGGGTCCCCTTCCTCTCCCGCGACGCGGCTTGGTTACAAGCCGCGTCGCGGGAGAGGACGGATGAGAGATTAGCGCGGCAGGCCTATCAAAGCCCCGCCACGGGGAAGCCCTTGCCGTGGCCGTTCTGCGGGCGGCGTTTGGATATCTGCGCGCGCGCTTCGGCGGCGCGGCCGTCGCGAACCAGCGCCGTCGTCACGACATACTCCAGCAGGTCGCGCTGGGCGCGGCTGCCGCCCAAGCGTTCGTGGGTGTCGAGCAGTGGCGTGATCTCGGACGCGGCCCGCGCCCACTTGCCGTCGGCATAGGCTTCGAAGCCCTGCGCCATCGCCGGCAGCATGTCGGCGGTGGCGCCGCGCGGGCTTTCGACGAATGTGGCGAGCGTTTCCTTGTCGCCCGCCATGGCGTAGGCGAGCACCGTGTGCATGTCGACGAAGCCGAGGCCGGACTTGCCGAACCACTTGGTGGCGTAGTCGGCGAGCTCGCGCCAGCGCTCGGGCTGGCGCTCCTGGCCCGCCATTTCGGCGCGCAGCAGGAAGGCCGGACCGTCGGTCGCGACGTTGATCTGCGGGCCCCAGGCGGCGCCGGGCCGCAGCGCGTCGTCGTAGATGCGCCAGGCCTCGGCATGGCGCCCCGTCTCCATCGACCACAGCGCGAGATGCCAGCTGTTGTGGCAGTGCATCAGTCCGTCGCGCGCATAGTCCTTCATCCAGTCGGTCAGGAAGGCGAGACCCGCCTCACGTTCACCGACTTCGTAGAAGAGATGGCCGCGAATGTGCGCGGCATGGGCGCTGCGCGGATAGCCGGCCAGCGCCTTTTCGATGTTGCGCTCGCCGTCGTCGAGCTTGCTGAGCTCGATCTGGGCGAAGGCGAGTTGGGTGCGGTACCACCAGTCGTCGCCATAGTGCTTCTCGAAAGGTTCGAGGATGGCGAGCTGATCGACTTCGCGGCCGACCTTGCCCGAAAAGCCGATCAGGCCGAACACGCTGGTGGCCGGCGCCAGTGCCATGGCATCGCGCGGCCAGCTCTTCATGTGTTCGTGGATCGCGTCGAGAGCCGCCATCCCCTGGCCGGTCAGGATCTTGTCGAAGATCGCGATCTGGCTCTGCTCGCGCGCCGTCGTGCCGGCCGCCAGTTCCTTGGCGCGCACCAGCGGAGCCTTGGCCTCGTGGCCGCGGCCGAGAAGCTGCTTGGCGCGGGCCAGCGAAATGTGCCCCAGCGCGAAGCCGTCGTCGGCCTCCACCGAGGCCTGGAACGCCGTGTCCATGCCGGGCGTCGCCGCCATCAGGCTGTCGACGCCGGCGAGGTAGGCGTCGCGGGCTGCGACCGAGCTGGTGCTCAGCTCGTTTCCGTAGCGGTCCTTGAGCATTGGCGTTTCATCCCGTTGGCAAGCATGCGAGGGCAGGCAGTGCGAAACTCTAGCCCCACGATTGTCCCTCGGGCAATTGCGGGAAACGACCTTCGGTGTTCCAATTGCCGCCTGGAGAAAGCCGGACACATAAGGCCAGGGAGGAACCCGACCCATGCCCCTTTCAATTCATCCCGTGACCCCGGACTTCGTCGCCGAAGTGGGCGACGTCGCGCTTGGCAAGCCGCTGGCGCCTGCGGATCTCGCGGCCATTCGGGCGGCGTTCACCAAGTACGCCATCCTGATCTTTCCCGACCAGGAATTCGACGACGAGAGCCAGCTCGCCTTCGCGCGCAACTTCGGACCGCTCGAGACGACCGTGTTCAAGGCGCGCAAGGATCACACGCTGCGTCTGCACGAGAACATGGCCGATGTCGGCAATCTCGATTCGCAGAACCGCATCCTGGAGGCCGACAATCGGCAGCGCCTGTACAATCTCGGCAATCGTCTGTGGCACACGGATTCGTCGTTCAAGCGCCTGCCGGCCTACTGCTCGATGCTGCATGCGCGCTCGATCCCGCCGATCGGCGGCCAGACCGAGTATGCCGACATGCGGGCGGCCTACGATGCGCTGCCCGAGACGACCAAGCGGCGGCTGGTGGGCCTGGTAGCCGAGCATTCGATCATGACCTCGCGCGCCAAGCTCGGCTTCTCGGACTTCGACGAGTCCGAACGCGTGGCCTTCGCGCCGGTGCCGCAGGTCCTGGTGCGCAAGCTGCCCGACTCCGGCCGCATGAGCCTCTATATCGCGAGCCACGCCGGTGCGATCCGCGGCATGGCCGATACCGAAGCGCGCAAGTTGCTCGATGAACTGACCGCGCATGCCACGCAGCGCCAGTTCGTCCATTCGCACCGCTGGCGGGCCAAGGACCTGGTGATCTGGGACAATCGCTGCACCATGCATCGCGGCATGGAGTTCGACGATCAGCGCTACAAGCGCGACATGCGCCGCGCCACGGTATCGGACGTGGCGCCGACCTGCGAGCAGATGGGCCTGGCCGTCGCGGCGGAGTGATCACTGTATTTCATGTTCCTCTCCCCCGAAGGGGGAGAGGTTAGGTGAGGGGGCGGCTGCGACCGCACACGCGTGCGGTCTCTGGCGCCCGTCGCTTCCCCCTCACCCGGCCTCTCCCCCGAGGCGGGGGAGAGGAGAATGAGAGAGGCCGCGCCTGAGATAGAAGGGGCCGTTCCAGGGGACGTCTCGATAGGTCGGCAGATAGAGCCGGTCGTGGCCCAGCGCCCGCGCGGCGGCCGAGCGGTGAGGCCGCAATCCAGAGCCGCCGCTTGCGCCAGCCTTCCGTCAGCGACGCGATCGAATGTGCCGGCATGTCGAGGACGCATATTAGGCCTACGTCGCGATAGCGTCGGTCGGCGGCGTTTTCGATCTGCGGCAACAGGGCGATTTCGTGGGGATGCGGCGGGCGAATAATGACCGGGATGGGCTAGGTTGTGGGCCGAATTGGAGGACAGTCATGACGATCGATATCGAACCGCTGAAGAAGGAACTGGGCCGCAAGATCGAGGACGAGGACGTCGTCACCCAGGCGCCGCTGAAAGCGATGATCGCCACCTTCGATCGCCAGGACAAGGTTCCCGCTTCCGGCGAGGCCATCGCACCGGGCTGGCATCTCTGCTTCCTGCATTCCTATGCCCGGCGCAACGTGCTGGCCGAGGACGGCCTGCCGACCGAAGGCGGCGTGCTGCCGAAGATCCCGCTGCCGCGGCGCATGTATGCCGGATCAACCTTCACCTTCGAGAGCGATATTCGCGTTGGCGACAAGCTCCGGCGCGAGACGGAATTCTCCGACGTGCAGTTGCGCGGCGGCGCCACCGGCGCCCTGATCGTCACCAGCCAGACGCGGCGCATCTTCACGCCGCGCGGCCTGGCCGTCACCGAGGTCGCCAACACCGTCTTCCGCGAAGAGGTGAAGGCCGGCGAGAAGAGCGGCGTGCCGGTGCGCGAGGCGGCACCGACCGACGTGCCGTGGCGGCGCACCATCAAGGCCGACCCGGTGATGCTGTTCCGCTACTCGGCGATCACCTTCAACCCGCACCGCATCCATTACGACCGCACCTACTGCATCGAGACCGAGGGCTATCCCGGCCTGGTCGTCCATGGTCCCTTCGCGCAGCAATGCCTGTTCGACCTGCTGCGTGACTCCGCACCTGGCCGCGCGATCAAGAGCTTCTCGATCCGTGCTCGCGCGCCGCTGTTCGACACGGCGCCCTTCGAGGCGATCGGCCGGCCGACCGCCGACGGCAAGGGCGCCGAACTCTGGACGGTGACGCCCAAGGGCACGATCGCCGCGCAGGCCACCGCGACCTTCGCCTAAGGAGATGCAGGCGCCACCGCTGCCGCGTGTTCTGATCGCGCGGCTGCCGTTCTTCTACGGCTGGGTGGTGCTGGGGTGCCTCTGCCTGGCGGGCTTTGCCCGCCAGGGGCCCGCCGTTGCCACCCTGTCGATCTTCGTCGTGCCGATGACCGAGGCCTTCGCCTGGTCGCGCACGGAAATGGCCGGCGCGGTGTCGTTGGGCGGCCTGCTGGCCGCTTTCATCTCGCCGGTGATCGGGCCGATGGTCGATCGCCGCGGCGCGCGGCTGGTGCTCTGCCTGGCCGTCGCCGGCACGGGCCTGGCGACCCTGGCGCTGTCGCTCACGCACTCGCTGCTGGTCTTCTATCTGCTGTTCTGTTTTGCGCGGATGGTGTGGGCGGGGCCGTTCGACCTCGGCCTCTACAGCGCGCTGAACAACTGGTTCGTCGCCCGCCGTGCCGTAGCGACATCGATCGTCACCCTGGCGCAGATGGCGGGCCTGGTCGCGCTGCCGCTGATCGCCCAACTCGCCATGACGGCAAGTACCATGACGGGAGGCGCCACGGCCGGAAGCGACTGGCGGGCAGGCTGGGTCGCTGTCGGCGCGACGGTGCTGATCGTGGGGTTCCTGCCGTGCTGGCTGCTGCTGGTGCGACGGCCGGAGGATGTCGGCCTGCAGCCCGATCGGCTGGCCGACGGCACGACCGCAGCGCCGGTCGAGGCGCGCTGGAGCCGGGGGGAGGCGATGCGCACGCCGGCCTTCTGGCTGCTCTCGCTCTACACCGTGCTGGTCTATCCCGTGCAGGCCGGCGTCAGCCTGCATCAGGCACCACACCTGATCGAGCACGGCATCCCGCCGGTCGCGGCGGCCAGCGTGATCGCCATCCTTGCCGCCGTGTCGGCACTGGCCGGCTTGGGCATCGGCTTCCTGCCGCGCCGCTGGCCGGTGCGGTACCTGATGGCGGTCGCCGCCGCCTGCCTGTCGGCCGGCAGTTTCGGCCTGATCGGTGTCTCGTCGACCGAGATTGCCCTGCTGCCGGCCTGCCTGTTCGGCCTGGGGATCGGCGGCCTCATGGTGCTGCTGCCCATGGCCTGGGCCGACTATTTCGGCCGCGAAAGCTTCGGCGCCATCCGCGGCGTGGCGCTGTCGCTGCAGGTGACGGCGCAGGCGGCCGGTCCCCTGGTGTCGGGCATGCTGCGTGACTGGAGCGGCGACTACACCGACTCGTTGCTTCTGTTCGGCGCCTTGGCAGTGGCGGCGACGATCGTGGTGCTGGCCGCTCGGCGGCCTAGCCGTCCTTGAAAAGGGCCAAGATTGCCATATATTATGCCATATAATATGTGCAATGGAGATGGCAATGGCGACGAAAAAGGCGCTGGCCAGCGAAAAGACCGCGAGGGGCTCTCGAACCGCGCATGACGAGGAGCGCGCGCGCCACGAGTTCGCCGCGAGCAGTTTCTTCGACTCCAAAGGCCTCATCACAGTCGACCGCGTGGCCGATTCCTTCGGCTTTTCGCGCGCGCAGCTTGCCGCTACGACCGGGCTCAGCGGCGAGACGCTTCTTCGGCCCGACAGGGCGGCGGCGCCGAAAGCCCAGGCCCGCCTGAAGGAGATGCTGGAGATCGTCGAACGCATCGCCGAGTGGGCGGGCGGCAGGGCGCAGGCCATGGCATGGTATCGGGCGCAACCGCTTCCGGCTTTCGGCGGTCGGACTGCCGAGTCGCTGGTCAAGGACGGCATGGCCGCCGACGTGCGCGACTATCTCGATCACGTCGCCTTGGGCGGCTTCGCTTGAGGTTCGTGGGGACGTGCTATCGCGCGCACGATCCCAGATGGGCTTTCTCACCGCTTTCCGGCGATGGTGCCAAGGTGCATGGCGGGCGCTTCAACCCGAAGGGCATGCCGGCGCTCTATCTTGCGCTCACCCTGGAGGGGATGTTCATCGAAATGGGGCATGGCCTCGCTCGGCGCTTCGAGCCGTTGACGGTCTGCACCTATGACGTGGACGTTGACGATATCGTCGATCTCACGAAAGACGAGGGGCGCAGCGCCAATCGCGTCACTCTGGACGACCTCGCCTGCGCCTGGGCGGCGGATGTCGCGAACAAGCGCGAGCCTGCGTCCTGGCAACTGGCAAGGCGCCAGATCGCCGATGGCAGTGCCGGCCTGCTCGTCCCGTCCTTTGCCGTCGGCGCCCGTACCGACATGCTCAATCTCGTGCTCTGGAAATGGGGTGCCAACCTTCCTCGTCGGGTCGAGGTTCACGATCCGAGCGGGCGGCTGCCGAAGGATCAGCTGTCCTGGCGTTGATGTGTCGGGCTTTTCATCTATGGCCTCCCCATTTGAATGGGGAGGAGTTGAGGTCGTGCCTCAGTCGTTCGCAGCGCCGAAGCGCAGGGGGCGGAAGAAGGCGCGGATATCCTCGACCAGCAGGTCCGGCTCCTCGAGGGCGGCGAAGTGGCCGCCGCGCGGCATCGGCGTGTGCTGGCGGAGATTGTAGCAGCGCTCGATCCATTCCCTGGGGGGCGGCGGCGCGAGATCGGCCGGGAAGGCGGCGAAGGCGGTGGGCGTCTCGACCCGCTGGCTCGTCGGCAGGCCACGATCCTTCTGCTCGGACACGCCGCGATAGAGCCACGTGGCGCTGCCGGCCGTGCCGGTCAGCCAGTAGACCATGATGTTGTCCAGCAGCAGATCCATCGAGAAGCGGCTCCGCGGATCGCCGTTGCAGTCGCTCCAGGCCTGGAACTTTTCGACGATCCAGGCGGCAAGCCCGACCGGTGAATCGGCGAGCGCGACGCCAAGCGTCTGCGGCCGTGTCGCCTGGATGCGCTGGTAGGCGGTTTTGTCGTCGCGTTCGCGGCGCACCCGCGCCAGCCAGGCCTGCTCGTCGGCGCTGAACGCGGCCTTGTCGAGATCGATGCCCGGCCGCAGGCCGATCATGTTGAGATGCAAGCCGAGCACGCCCGACTTCCAGTCTTCTCCACCCGCGCGCGAGTCCTCCTTCTCGTCCGTCACCGGATGGTCGAAGGCGAGCCACGAGGAGACGATCGAGCCCCAGTCGCCGCCCTGCGCACCGTAAGGGCGACGGTAGTTCAGCTTCTCATGCACCAGCCGATGCCACAGGCCGGCAATGGCGCGCGGGCCGATCGGGCCTGTGCTGCCGTCGCTGCGGATCGGCGGGCCGGAGAAGCCGTAGCCCGGCAGGGAGGGCACGATGACGTCGAAGGCATCGAGCGCGTCGCCGCCATGGGCCTCGGGATGGGCCAGCAGGTCGATGATGTGCAGGAACTCCACGATCGATCCCGGCCAGCCGTGGGTCACCACCAGCGGCAGCGGCCGCGGGGCGTCCTCGACCTCGGTGCCGGGCTCGCGGATGAAGTGCAGGCGCTGCGGGCCGATATCGACCAGGTAGTTGGGCCAGCGGTTGATCGCCTCCTGGCAGCGCTGCCAGTCGTAGCCGTGGCGCCAGTATTCGACCAGGTCGGCGAGAAAGCCTGGATCGGTGCCGGAGGCCCAGGAGCCGCCATCGGCGATGGCGACCGGCGGCCGCCAGCGGCGCAGCCGTTCGTCGAGGTCGATCAGCGCCCGTTCGGGGATGTCGACCTTGAAGGGTTCGGGAGTGTCGTAACGCGTGTCGGCCATGGCGACAGGCGTAGCGCGGAATTCACCCGTCCAGCAAATCGTGCTTCAGGCGCTCCCGCTCGGCGGGGCCAAGGCCGAGCGCCTTCTCGGCGAAGGCCTCGGGTGTGCCGAAGTCGTTTCGGACGACCTCGAAGGCGGCTTCGAGATAGGGCGTGCGCGCCTCGATGATGGCCGCGCGGGTATCGATGTCGAGTTCGGGATAGCGGCCGATATGGCCGGTCCACAGCTCGTTGGTGCGGAGATAGTCCTCCACCACCGTCTGCCAGGGAACGCCCAGCAGGCTGAGCAGCAGGGCCGACGCGAAGCCGGTGCGGTCCTTGCCGGCGGTGCAGTGGAAGACCAGCGGACGATGCACGCCGTCGCTCAAGGTGGCGAACAAGGTGCGGAAGCCCGGGGCGCAGCGGCGCGGATAGTCGCGATAATGATCGGTCAGGAACTGCATCATGAGATGCGGGCTGGCCGTGCCGTCCTCGACCGCGCCGCGGATCTTGTCGCCGACGCCCGGTTCGATATGGGCGCCGACGATGCGGCAGCTGACGCCTTCGATGCGGTGCGGCGTCTCGGCGGCCTCGTTCACGCCGCGCAGATCGACGATGGTGCGCACACCGATCGTGCCGAGGGCCGTGCGGTCCTCATCGGTGAGACCGCCGAGATGAGCGGAGCGGAAGACGGCGCCGCGGCGGACGAGGCGGCCGTCGGCAGTGCGATAGCCGCCGAGGTCGCGGAAGTTGGAGCCGCCTTGCAGCGGCAGCACATGGGGCAGGGTCTGATCGAGCATGCCTCTAGTCTATCACGCCCGGACACGGCCGATCATGTCTGGACCAAGTCAGAATTTTTGCGGCCCCATCAAAATTTCTGAGACAGGGTCACGAAGAAGGCCCGCCGCATTCCGTATTGCGGTGCGCCGACGCCCACGCCCGTGCCGTCGCGCAGCTGGTAGGAGAGGTCGGTGAGGTTGAGCGCGTCGAAGCGGATGGTCGTGCCCTTGCTGCCGGGCAGCGGCACCTTCTGCGCCACCGACAGGTTGAAGGTGGCATAGGCGGGCAGGGCCGTGTCGTTGGGGGTGATGACGCTGGTGCGCAGGCCGCTGCCGAACAGCATGTCGGCCGACACGCGGGTTGCATGGTCGCTGTCCTGGTTGAAGACGTAGGCGACGCCTGCCGAACCCGTCCAGCTCTGGTCGTGGTCGGCGAAGATCCAGTGATTGGCGATGTAATTGAGGTCGGCCTGCTCGAAGTTGAACTGGGCGGAGTTGATGTTGGTGGCGGAGACTCGCGACCAGGCGAGGTTGGCGTAGGCCGACCACGGGCCCTTGTCGTAGTTGGCGAAGACCTCGAATCCTTTCACCTGCGCATAGGCGTAATTGAAGGCGGTCTGGAAGATCGGGGCGCCGAACTGGCCCTTGTCGAGATAGTTCTCGGCGAACTTGTAGAAGCCGCTGAAGCCGATCGCGAGGCCATCGACCGGCTTCACGGTGAGGCCGATGTCGAAATAGTCCGACCGCTCGGCGCGGACTGGGTCGTTTTGTGTCCCTTCGGTCGCTGCCGTGGTCCCAGCGCGCGCAGCGAGAGAGCCGAAGCCCACCTGGTTGAGCGGCGCCGGGACGAAGTAGCGGGAGTAGCCGGCGCGCAGGCTGATCTTCGGATCGGGTTCCCAGACCACGTTGATCCGGGGGCTGAGCTGGTTTTCCGTCGAAGGGCCTGAGATGGCATCGAAGCGCGCGCCGAAATTCACGGTGAGCGACGGCGTGACCTTCCATTCATCCTGCAGGTAGACGCTGTAGGTCCAGCCGACGAGGTCGGCGCCGTCAGCGAAACCCACGGGCTGCTGGCCAGGGATCAGTTCGCCCTCGGGATCGTCCGGGTTGGTTACGAACGGCAGGGCGGCGTTCTGTGCGTAGCTCGTCACCCTCTCGCGCTGGATGAGAAAGCCGCCGCGCAGCGTGTGGTTCGAAGCGATCTTCCAACTGGCATCGGCCTGGGTCCCGACGGCGAAACTCGTGCGTTTCGCCCAGGGGGCGATGCCGTTGAACATCAGATCGCCCGTCGCGTCGGGCTGATAGGACAGGTTGGAATAGCGGACGAACCCCGAGAGTTGCAGGTTGAAGTCCTTGTAGCTCTTCTGCAGGGAAGCGATGCCGAAGTAGGTATCCTCCCACTGCCGCTGGTCGAGAAGCGAGCTGTTGAAGTCGGTAATGCCGTTCACCGAGAAGTTCGGTATCTGCCCCGGCCGATTGGGAATCTCGTAGCGGGCGCTGGCGCCGCCGGCGATGAAGCTCAGCCGCGTGTTCTCGTCGACGATGCCGGTCAGCTTGGTCAGCGCATACCATTGCGCCGTATTGTCGTGGATCGGCAGCGCCGAGCTCGTCGGATTCTCGATGCCGATGCCGTTGTTGATGTACTGGCCGACGGCAAAATAGTCGATGTTGCCACTGCGGCCGCCATATTCGAGGGCGGGCTGCACCCAGTTGTAGGAGCCCACCATCACCGAGGCTTCGCCGCCGGGATTGGTGGTGCCGGACTTTACGTTGATGTCGACGACGCCCGCCGTGCGCAGGCCGTACTGCGCGGGCAGGGCACCGGTGATGAGGGAGAGTGAGTCGGCAAAGCGCGGCGAGAGAATCTGGCTGAAGAGCGCGAGACCCTCTGGGAGCTGCACGCCGTCGAGACGATACTGCATGCTGCCGTGATCGCCGCGGACATGGATCTGGCCGAACCCGTCCTGCACCACGCCCGGCGCCCGCAGCAGCACCTGGTTGAGCGACGCGTTGTCGCCCAGCGGGATATTCTTGATCGCGTTGGGCCCGAAATCGTAGCGCGTTGCGCCGAGGCTTGGTTGGATCTCGCTGCGCTCGCGGTCGAGCTGCTGGGCCGTGACCTCGATGGCCGGCACGGTCACGACCGGGCCGGACCCCGTCGTCGGCGCGGGGGACGGATCGGGTTGCGTCGGACTTGTCTGAGCCCAGGCGGTACTCGCGGCCGCCAGGGAAGCCATGAGCGCCAATGCCGATACCCCCGTACGCCTGCGCAGCCGCATCTCTCACCTTTTATGTAATGTTATGCTGTAACGTTACAATATAACGTTCTCGAAGGTCAACTGGAGTGCGGCGTTGCGATCATCTGTTTTGTCCTCCCCATTCAAATGGGGAGGTGCCCGCGTAGTCGCGGGCGGAGGGGGCATATCCCAGCATATGAGCAGCACTTCGCGCGAAGTAACCTTCGCACTTGAGTGCCGCGCTCCCAGCAAGGACGCTTTGACTCAAAGGATCATGACCCCTCCGCCCCCGATTACAGGGGCACCTCCCCAATTGGATGGGGAGGACAAAACGCGCGAAACCGACTGAGCGCTTGCCGGGGGACGTACAGCGTCGATATTGGCGCCATCGGCACAAAGAGGAGCGTGACATGGCCAAGTCCCCGACAGATCAGGGCAACGACGACGATGCGCGGGCAATGCTGCTGGAACTGCGCGCGAGCATCGACAACGTCGATGCCGCCCTGATCTATCTCCTGGCCGAGCGCTTCAAGTGCACGCAGAAGGTCGGGCGGCTCAAGGCGAAGCATGCGATGCCGCCCGCCGACCCGGCCCGCGAACAGCAGCAGGTCGCCCGCCTGCGGGCCCTGGCCAAGGATGCACAGCTCGATCCGGATTTCGCCGAGAAGCTGCTCGCCTTCATCATCAAGGAGGTCATCCGGCATCACGAGCGGGCCGCCGAGGAGCATGCATGAAGGCAGTCGTCGTCTCGGGCGTGTCGTCCGGCATCGGCGAAGGGGCAGCCCGCGAACTGTGCCGACGGGGCTACAAGGTCTACGGCACCGTTCGCAGGGCCGAGGACGGCGAACGCCTGCAGAAGGAACTCGGTGACGCCTTCACGCCACTCCATCTCGATGTGACCGATGCTGCGGCCGTGGCCGCGGCGGCCAGCCAGGTGCGGCAGGATCTCGGTGGAGCCGGCCTGTTCGGCCTGATCAACAACGCCGGCATCGCCGATCCCGGACCGCTCACGGCGATATCGCCCGACTCGTTGCGACGGCATTTCGAGGTCAATGTCGTGGGCGTCCTTCACATGGTGCAGGCCTTCCTGCCCTTGCTGCGGGCCGCGTCGGGGCAGCGGCCGGGCCGCATCGTCAACATCAGCTCGATCGCGGGCCGGCTCGCCTATCCCTTCATGGGCGCCTACGCCGCATCCAAGCATGCGCTGGAGGCGCTGTCGGATTCGCTGCGGCGCGAGCTCCTGATCTATGGCGTCGACGTGGTGGTCATCCAGCCCGGCACGATCGGCACGCCCATCCTCGACAAGGCGGCGCATCTCGCCTCTTCGTTTTCCGACAGCGACTATCAGCCGACGCTCCGCTTCCTCGACATGAGCAACGACAAGCGCATGGCCATGCCGGTTGCGGTGGTGACGCGCCGGATCGTCGACGCGCTCACGCTCGACCGACCGAGAACGCGCTATGTCATTCCCAACGAACGTTTCCGCCTGTGGCTGATCCCGCGATGCCTGCCGGATCGCTGGCTCGACCGCATCATCGACCGCATGCTGGGCTTCGAAAGGATCCGCGCCGCGCTCAAGCGCTGACGGCCGAAGCGGCCTGCAAGCGCCGCCACGCTCGGACGGCGGTTTCCTCTGGATCCGCGTCGGGCGCTGCCGTGGACAGGCCGATGTTCACGCCGGTCTTCCGGGTCTCGCAAGCCAGAGCTTCACCGAGCCAGGTCGCGTAAGCCCTGCTTGCCTGGAAGGCAGCCCCCTTGCCGTGACCGTTCGCGGCCCCGAACAGGATCACGCCACCGCGCCGCCGCGCGACCATGCCGGGCAGCAGGCGCAAGGTGAGATCGCTCAAGGCGCGGATATTCACGGCGAGGAGGTCGAGCTGGGCCTGCCGGCCGAGATCGGCGATCGAGCCGGCGAGAGATGCCTGGGCACCGTGCACCAGCACATCGCCATAAAGGCCGCGCTCGCGCAAAGCGCTTTCGACGCATGCACCGGCGTCGCGCCGGGCCAGGTCGACGGCAACGGGGCTGACCGACGTTCCACGGGCCGACAGTGCCTCGGCCAGGCGGTCGAGGTCGCCTCCGGCACCGTCGACCAGAACCACGTGCTTCTTCTGCCCCGCGGCGAGCCGGGCGAAGGCACGGCCGAAGGGAGAGGTGGCGCCGGTGATCACGATAGCGGGCTTTGGGGCGGGCTCTGGCGTCGTGCTTGCGGCCGTTTCGTCATTCGGCGTACCGGACAGTCCCGCCGTCAGCAGGAGATAGGCACGGGTCGGCACCACATGCAGCGCGAGGGCGGCGAGATGAAAGAAGAGCTGCGGAAAGACGACCGTCTTTCCGCGCTTGAAGCCATGCCAGCCCGCCGCGGCCGTTGCGTGGGCGCTGATCATCGGCAGACGGTAGATCAGATCGCGGCCGCCCTCTCCGTTGGCCGGCCACATGCCTGTACGGGCCTTCCCCGGGACGAGGCTGCAGACCCTGACGCCGGTCCCGGAAGACTCACGGACGAGGGCGGCGGTGAACAGGCTGACATAGCGCTTGGTCGCATTGTAGATCGCCATGTTCGGCCCGGGGATGTAGGCGCCCATGGAACTGACATTGATGATGCCGCCGCGCCGGCGCGCGATCATTCCCGGCAGGAAGCGGAGCGTGAGATCGCTGAGGGCGATCACATGGAGATCGACCAGCCGCAACTGAGCAGTCAGCTCATTGCCTGCCGCCGGACCGACGAGGCTGAGGCCGGCATTGTTGACCAGGATCTCGCAATGGAGGCCGTGTCGGGCAATCGCCGTTTCGACGATGTCGCCGGCACCGAGCGAGGTGAGATCGACAGGGACGGCATGTGCGTCGATGCCGGTCCGCGCCAGCTCCACGTGCAAGGCCTCGAGACCGGCCTGGTCGCGGTCGATCATCACCACGGCCATGTCTTTGCTCGGGGCTTCGGCGGCAGCCAAGCGCACGAATTCCCGCCCAATGCCAACGGCCGAGCCGGTAATGACGATGGCAGGCTTCGTGTCGACCAAACGTGTCGCCTCGTCACTCGAGGGCCCGACGCTTCGGGCAGGAATCGTCGATTGCGCTGCTCTTGTGCGTCTCCAGTATCTCCGACTTCTGCATTGTCCGGCTTGCTGATGTCAGCCAGGCGGACAATGCTTTGGGGCTAACAAGCCCGATGGCTACGTTCTAGGCTCATACCGCATTGCCACTGCCCCCGAACCGAACTCCCGCCGGCTCACGAGCTTCAAGTCGATAAGCTTCGACAGTCCCGCGAACAGCGTCGGCCCGTGGCCCGCCAGCCTGGGCTGCACCACGAACTCGTACTCATCGATCAATCCCAGTTCCGCCAGGGCCAGCGGGAGCTTCACGCCTCCCACGAAGAGTCCCTTGCCCGGCTCCCGCTTGAGCTGCCGAACGGCGCTCGCCAGATCCCCGCGCAGGAGCTCCGCATTCCAATCGACCCGGTCCAATGTGCTCGATACGACGTACTTCCTTGCCGCGTCGATCGTCCGGGCGAAGGGCTCCGTCCAATCGGGCCTCGCTCCCGTCCGCGCCGGCGGCCGGAAGGCCGCCTCCATCATTTCGTAAGTCACCCGCCCAAAGAGGAGGGCATCAGCTTGGTCGAGGTTCGCGACCGCGTGACGATGCAACTCTTCGTCTGCGATACCTGCACGATGATCGCAGCACCCGTCCAAAGTGACGTTGATGGAATACCGCAGAGGTCGCATCGCGTGAGGCTGCCACGATCAGAGTTGGATGGGAAGCTTCGGCGGTTCGATTGGCCCGACGGACCGGACGAGCATGGACCTCGCATCCATCCGGCTATGGCTGAGCGCTCAGGAGCGCCTACCCTCGTTCACCGTCACTTCTGCGATCGGCTTGTCCAGCGCGGCGGCAAGAGGTGGGTGTTGAGGAAGAAACGCACGCTGTTGTCGGTCAGCCGCAGGAAGTCGATCAGCGGCACGTCGTACTTGGCCTGGAAGTAGATTTCCGACCGTTGGGCAATGCCAGGGTCTTCGTTGATCGGATGGCCGATCAGGCTGCGAAAGGGGCAGGTGAAGGTTGCCGATTGCCCCGGTTCCAGGCCGCGAGCCGCACCCTGGGGAAACTTCACGTCAGTCGCCTCGAGCAGGGTGGGCGGCAGACCTGAGGCGCGGACATGGTCGAGCACGCAGCCGATCTTGAGGTTGGCCAGGGCGAACCAGGCGTCCTTGTTCTCCACCTTGAAAGTCACGTCGAAGGGCGAGCCTTCCTTGACCTCCTCCGAGACGTAGGACGGAACCGGCCGCAGTGACCAGACGGCGAAGCCGAGCGCACCGGCCACCATGAGGACGATCAAGGTCATGAACAGGCGCTCGAGCGACTGCGCGCCGTCGCGCGCCATCATCATCAGCTCCTGCTTCAGTGTCGTCTTCGGGGGTGGCATCGGTGGCGGCGCCTGCCGCGCCCGGGCACGCGGGGCGCGCGGCTGCAGTGGCAGCTGCGGCTGCTTCGGAGGGGCGGCCTTCGAGCTCGCAGAAGCGCTCTTCTTGCTGCCTGCCTTCTTTTTAGGCTTCTGCTTCGTCGCCATCGGGTTGGTTATCTAACAAGCCTGAGCGCCGAGGGCAGTTACTATTTTGTTCTCTCATCCTCCGGGCGGTTTTCTGCCTGGATCGTCGGGATCTTCCGTCACCGACATTGCACTTCCGTGATAGGTTTCGATGACCGCGTTCAGAAGCGTGCGCGTGCGCAGGGTTATGAGCCTGTTGGAGGGACGCATGAATCCCGCTGCTTTCGAGGACCAGCTCAAGAGCGAAGGCTATGTCGTCTCGACCAGTGAGACGATCGGCCCCAAGGTGAATCCGGCGCACAGCCATCCCTTCGACGTGAAGGCGCTGGTGCTCAAGGGCGCCATCACGCTGACATGCGACGGAAAGAGCCAGACCTTCGGGCCAGGTGAGGTCTTCGAAATGGCGCGAAAGTGCGAACATTTCGAAAGCTATGGGCCTGAGGGCGCCGTGGTCCTCGCTGGGCGGCGAACCTAGGCTACCAAGCCTCAGTGCCGTCGACCGGCAGGAGCCGGCGCGAACATGTCGCGCATCCGGGCGAGATAGTGATCCTCAGAGGTCGTCCACCTGAGCTCGGCAAGCAGCTTGCTGTCGGCGCCGGCCGGATAGCGAAGCTTGTCGCTTTGGTCGGTCGCGGCCGCCAACGCGGCTTCTGCGACTTCCGCTTCGGTGCAGTAAGCCGTCGGGTAGCTGGCCAACTTCTGGAAATACGATTGAGCGAAGGCGCCATAATCGTCCGGGATCAAACCCTGCAGCCGCGGTCCGGCATTCGCGCTGAAGTTCGTGGTCGGCGCGTAGCCCGGCTCGATCAGCCTGGCTTTGATGCCGAATGGCTCCAACTCGTAGGACAGCGCTTCGGTGAAGCCTTCGACGGCGCACTTACTGGCCGCGTAGACCGCGGAGAGCGGCATCGGTCCGATGCCGGCACTCGATGTCACATTGATGATGGTGCCGCAGCCTCGTGCGCGCATACGCGGTATCACGGCGCGACAGGTGGCGAAGACGCCGAAGGTATTGGTCTCGAATATCTCGTGCACCACGCGGTCCGGCGTCGCCTCGACGATCGAGGCCAGTCCGATTCCCGCGTTGTTCACCAGGACGTCGATGGCCCCGAAGGCGGCGGCAGCTTCCTCGAGCGCATTCTCGATGCTCTTCGAATCGGTAACGTCGAGGGGCAGCACGACCAGCCGATCGGAGGGCAGCCGATCGGAGGGCAGCCGATGGGAGGGCAGCCGATGGGAGGGCAGCCGATGGGAGGCAGCCGCGAACACTTCGGGATCAGGACGCCGCATCGTGGCGACGACGTTCCATCCGCGGCGGTGAAAGAGGTCCGCCATCGCCTTGCCGTAGCCTGAAGACGTACCGGTTATCAGGACTGTCCTCGTCATTATCTGTGCTCCTGTTTGCTGGCCTGCCCCAACCTAGACGAGGAATTTGGACGATAAATAATTGATCATCCTGATTTGATTACCTATCGTCCAGATATGGACCCTTTGAGCGAAGTGATCGGGTTGCTCCGACCCCATGCCGCCCTGTCGAAGCCAATCACCGGGCGAGGCCGGTGGGGCGTCCGCTACGCCGCTTATGGCCAGCCGGGCTTTGCCCTTGTTCTCGAGGGCCGTTGCTGGCTGGCCGTAGAGGACGCCGAGCCGGCGCTTGTCGATCGTGGAGACTTCGTGCTGCTGCCGGCCACGCCGGCCTTCGCGCTGATGAGCGAGCCTGGCGCCGATTGCCTTCCGGTGGAGCCGACGAACGTCGCCGTTCGGCACGGCGATGCGACAGGGGAGCCGGACTTTCGGATGTTCGGCGGGGCCTTCCAGGTCGAGCCGGCGCATGCTGGCATGCTGCTCGCGCTGCTGCCTCGGGTGATCCATGTCAGGGCCGCCGATCGCGGCACTGAGCGTCTCGCCCGTTTGGTCGATCTGATTGCCGAAGAGTGCGCCGGTGTGGCGCCCGGACGCGACATGATCCTCGAGCGGCTTCTGGAAGTCATGATGATGGAGTGCCTTCGCGGCAATGGACCGGCCGGGAACGGAATCGGCGAGGGAGGACTGTCGGCAGATCTGCTCGCTGGACTGCGCGATGGCGCGTTGGCGAGAGCGCTGGAGGCGCTCCATGCCGACGTGCGGGCGAAATGGACGGTGGCCGGGCTCGCCAAGCTTGCCGGCATGTCGCGGTCGGCTTTTGCGGCGCGGTTCGCCGAAGTCCTCGGCTGCAGTCCGATCGAGTACCTGCTGCGTTGGCGGATGACGTTGGCGTGCGACGCCTTGAGGCGGGGTGGGGTGCCGCTCGATCGCGTTGCCTTGGCGATTGGCTACGACTCCGCCAGCGCCTTCAGCACGGCTTTTCGTAAACGATTTGGCTGCTCCCCCGGAGCTTACGGCCGCGCGCAGCAGACAGGACGAACCGCTGCCCTGCAGTAACATGGAAATGGAATCCTATTTCCATTGACTCATTGAAGCCGGCGAGACTAACCTTGGGCCCAAGGAGAGACGAATGCCGGACGGCTTGCAGACAACCGCGTCGATTGCGAGGGGCCTCGAAATCCTGAGGGCTTTCGCCTCCGATCAGGAGTGGCTCGGCAACCAGGAGCTGGCGGAACTGACCGGCCTGCCGAAGTCCACGATCAGCCGGGCCACGAACACGCTGGTCGCGGCTGGTTTCCTCGAATCGGGAGAGGGCCAGCAGAAGTTCCGCCTCGGACCTGCCGTCCTTCTGCTCGCAGGTCGCGTGACCGGCCTCGAGGCGCTGCGTGTCGCGCTGCGTCCAGAACTTCAGGCCGTGGCGTCGGGCTTTGGTGTCAGCGTCGGCGCTGCTCATGTCGACCGCGAGGACATCGTCTACTTCGAGTATCGGCGCTCGAGTGCGCCCGTATCGTTGTCACTGTCGGTGGGATCGCGTGTGCCGATCCTCAACACTGCGGCGGGATCGGCGATCCTGGCCTTGTCGTCGGCCGGCGAACGCGAGCTGATCTTCACGACGGCCGCCGAGCGCGGCGGCCGGCCAGCTACCGACGCGTTGCAGCGTCAGGTCGCCCAGGCGGAAGACGAATACCACCGTGACGGCTATTGCCGGTCGTTCGGCTCGTGGCACGCCGAGGTCAATGCCATTGCCGTGCCTTACCGGGTTCCCGCCAGTGGACTGCTGACGGCGCTGACGGCGGCGGGCCCGCCATACAGCGTATCCAAGGAACACCTTGAGAAGGAGGTCGCGCCCGGTCTTCACAAGCTGATCCGGACCCTGGACTCGAGGTATGGCCGATGACCGACGATGCGGCCTTCAAGGCGATCTCTCGCCGGCTTCTGCTGAATGCCTTCGTGGCGACCGGCAGCGCCTCTTTGTCCGCGGCCGCCTTCGGCCAGGGCGCGTCGGGAGGCACGACGAAACTCATCGTCCCCTATGCGACGGGGGGAACCGCCGATCTCGTCGCACGCGCGGCCGGCGACCGCATTGCGCAGAAGCTGGGCGCGCCCGTCGTGCCCGACTACCGTCCGGGCGGCAACCTCGTGATCGGGGCGCAGGCCGCGGCAGCGGCTCCTCCCGATGGCCGGACCTTGTTTCTGGGAACGGGCACCAGCCAGTGCCTCAACCCTTTGCTTCGGAGCGATCTGCCCTATCGCGCCGATCAGTTCGCGCCCGTCGCGATGCTGACCGAGAACTCCTATCTCTTCGTGGTGCCGCCGAGCAGCCCGGCACGCTCGCTCAAGGAGTTCGTCGACTACGCCAGGCAGAAGCCCGGGCAGCTGAACTACGGCTCCTTCGGCGTCGGCAACATCACGCATCTCGGGACCGAGTGGCTGTGTCAGATGGCCGGCATATCGATGCAGAACGTGCCTTACCGGGCCGGCACGCAGGCCGATCTCGACCTTCTCGGCGGTCGGCTGGACTTCCTGATGACGACGTTCTCGATCCTTCCTCACGTGAAGTCCGGTGCGGCCAGGGCGCTCGCGGTCTCCATGCCCGAGCGGTTCGCTTTGCTTGCGGAAACGCCGACCGTCGCGGAGCAGGGATATCCCGACTATGACGTTCGAGGCTGGTTCGCCCTGTTTGCGCCGACCGGCACGCCGGCGCCGCTGCTGAAATCCCTGAACGAGGCCTGCAACCTGGCGATGGCCGACGCCTCGGTGCGCGAGGCCTTCGCGCCGCAGGGGCTCGTTCCGGTCGGGGGCGCTCCCGACCTCCTCGCCAAGCAGATCGCGGCGGAAAATGCACGCTGGGCGCCGATCATCGAGCGGCTCGGATTGCGGGACAAGGCCTAGGAAACCGAAAGCAAGGAGCCGGTAAGATGACGAAGTCGCGAACAGTTGCAGAAATTCTCGCCGCCATTGGGGACGCCTTCAAGGCGCACGACGCCAAGGGAATCGCCGCCCAATTCGCCGATGATGGTGTCTTCGTGAATGCCGTCGGCGATCTCGCCGGCGACACCTACACCGGGCCCACCGAGGTCCGCGGCTACTTCGAGAAGGTGTTCGCCGATACGCCCGACGTCGCCTGGGTGCCGCGCGCCGCGCCGATCGTCATCGGCAGCGACCAGGCCGTCACCCAATGGTGCCGCAAGGCGACCACCAAGACCGGCGAGGTCATGCAGTGGTACGGCGTCGACCTCTATGCCTTCCGCGACGGCATGGTGGTCAAGAAAGACACTTATGTGAAGAACGTCACGGTGAAGTAAGGCGCCAGGTAGAGCAGGAATGCGCGAGGCTGCGCGATCGCGTGTCGTGCGGCCTTGCCCTTGCTCTCAAGGCGGCGGTCCAAACGGGCCCTTACTATCGGCGACTGCGCTTGCGTGGTTTTGAGTAGATCATTGAGATTTTGTTGACGTCGATGACTCCGATCGCCCGGCATGACGAATTTTCACCAGTCCGGCCCATGCCATGGCCTTGATCATCAGCCAGCTCAGATCCAACTCCCACCACTTATCGCCATGCTTAGCCGACTGAGGGAAAGCATGATGATTGTTGTGCCAGCCTTCACCGAAAGCAAGCAAGCCAACGATCGGGTTGTTGCGGCTGTTGTCCGATGTTGCGTGATTTCGATAGCCCCAGATATGGCAAACGGAATTGACCGAGAAGGTCACGTGCCAGACAAAGACGGTCCGTACTGCGGCACCCCAGACGACGAGGCTCAATCCGAATTGCACTGCTTCGGCGGTAGTGCCTTCTCTCAAGATCACGGCCAACGCACCTGCCATGAAATAGACAAGCCAAATCACCGGCGAAGAGTAGCCCCAGATGCCGCCCTTCTCGAGCCAGACATAGAATGGGTCCTTCAACAGGTCCTTGGCATAGCGCTCCATGAGAGTATCGGGATCGGTATTGTCGCTGGCGGCGAATAGCCAGCCGATATGAGACCAGAAAAAACTGGTCCTTGGGCTGTGCGGATCGCGAGGGTCGTCGGTGTGCTGATGGTGGCGCCGATGGATCGCAACCCAGTATGCAGGGCCAAACTGGTAGGCCAATACTCCCAGGACCGCCAGGAAATGCTCGAACCGCTTCGAACAAGACAGCCCCCTATGGGCGAGCAGGCGGTGATAGCCAATATTGATCCCGAGCACGGAGAGGACGGATCCAATGGCTGCAAGCAGCACGCCCGTCCAACTGAAGAAGTAAGGAATCAGGGCCAGCAGCGCTACAAGATGGCAAAACGCCATCACGATCACTACAATTGGCCGTCCGGGGACTGGAAGCAGCGGATCGAGTTTGTCGGCGCCCATCACGTTAGCCATTGGATGAGCTGCCCCAAACGAACGTTACAGACATTTACACTCTCTCTAATTCGGAAGAAGAATATCGCTGGCTGCAAATCGGCGGCGATTGTCTGAACTCTCTCTTAGTACATGCTCCGCGCGCGCTCGTCGATGAGTGCCGTTGCCAAGGCCGGACGCGCGACAACGAAGCTCGTGGTGATTGCTGGGCCAACAATCGCCGCTGGGAGTCTGGCGTATTGCCCGCGCAGCCAAATGCCCAGTGCCTCGACCCATGGCCGGCTGCGTTCCTGGCGGACCGTGCGCCGCTCCTCGGGGGAGAGCCCGATGATGTCGCGCTCGACGGCGACTGGTGCCTTGGTGAGCCGCGCCGGGTCGAAGAACTTGCACTGCGCATGGGCCCAATGCGCCGCCTCGACCAGCGGCGTCAAGGTGTCCGCCGAGGCGCCGATCCCGTCGCCATCGTCATTCGATGATGGTTTAGACACCGGGCTGGCCAAAGTGCGAGGCGCGCTCGCAGCCGCAGAGGAATTAGTGCTCTTCTATAAGAAGAATAGATCTTTGCTCGATTTGGCGGCTGCCAAATGTTCAATGCCGAACGTCCAGGCCGCGCCAAACGATCGAATGTCAGTCATTGATGGGTGAGAACCTACCAACATCCGCATTTCATTAGGTTTCGGCGATCAGCGCGATAGCGCTTCCTTCCGGTGGGAAGGCCGGAGGCCAAACCAGGGGCGAAGCCACTCGACGCGGCGCACGAGCTCGAACGTGGCAACGCAGCCGACGACGCACAGGATCACAAGGACAAACGCTTCCAATGCGAGCGGGAGCGCCAGTCGCGTGAGTTCATGAGCAGCGAGTACAATGATCAGCTGATGAATGATGTAGTACGGGAAAATTGCTTCAGTGAGGTATTGACGGACGGCGCCATCGCGCCCTCGGAGATGCCGGCTTGCGAACCCCAGTGCCGCGACGACCCAGCTCCATTGGTCGAAGCCGTAGGCGAAGGCCATCACGACCTTCAAAGCGATCGGGATAGACGCGCCGTCGTGATATTCCCATGTGTACGTCGATCGCAGGATGAACGCTGTGATTCCGACACCGAGCGCGAGCCAGCGTAGAGATTCAAGCGTTCGCATGATCGAATTGTCTCGAAGTACTGTGAAGCCGAACAGGAACGCCGAGAAGAAGACCGCGTGTAGGTACCAATCGTCGACCAAGCCATGCGTTTCTGGAAAGAAGTGTTCGAGGCCTATGCGCATCATCGTCAAGAACACCGACGGTACGACTAGAAGCCTCCAACCGCGCAGGATGCGGTGGAAGGACGGAACCGACGATAGGCGGCCCATTTTTCCCAAGCCGAGCGCAAGCAGTGTCGTGTAAATCCACAGGTAGGCAACGAACCACA
>Ga0209930_1000904_pt1 | contig 55642 bp, 49 predicted proteins | sample ThiBiot_500_biof_2_FD_183948 | JGI IMG/M metagenome (GOLD analysis project Ga0209930, IMG submission 183948) | Wastewater bioreactor microbial communities from Cape Town, South Africa - Thiocy_cont_500_biof (SPAdes) | ecosystem: Engineered > Bioreactor > Thiocyanate-remediating >...
ATCATATATTTACTTTTCCTGAAACACAATTTATTGCTGTTACAGCTTATCAAAATACGGACGTAAGTTATATTCGTAAAAGGACGTCTGTGAAACTTATTATTTTCTATGAATAGATTACACAATTGAAAATTGATCATAATCCATTTGCTAAAGGTTTTCGTGAAAATTCTGATCAAACGTATGTTTTTTTTATTATCTTTCAATCATTTGACATTCTATTTTTCTTATTAGAACTCATTATGAGTCATATGCATATGCTCCTGAACATGGAACTGGTTTTTATGAAACAGCGTATGAATACCAACAACCTCATAAAAAGAAACGGCATCATTGATTTTTCCGACAACTTTTTCTGTTGTTTTCTAAATTGTTCTTTTCATTGTACAAAATAAACTATTTTACAATGCATCTGCAATCGCAAATTTTTCCTTACATATCGATTAAACTTTTTATTAGAATGAACAGTCAATATTTTATTCGTTCCGAAAAAATCACTTTTTGAAGTTGTTCTCGCATACACAATCATCTTATTCACTTCTGTCTAGATTTTATGACATACTCCATACCATCCGTAATCATGATAGGTAACGCGATAATCATACGGAGATAAACAACCTAAGTTCGTCATTTTCGAGCGTTCAAGTATCACTAACGATAATCGTACACATATCTTTAAGATCACATCAAAATTGAACGGAATCTATGATAAAGTATTCATATAACTGGTTATACTTATGCACCATCGAAAGTTACTCACCTTACATCACTGATTCAATTAAAATCCAACGAAACTTCTCAACAACAAGTTCATGTATGCTACGAAGGTGCCACCACTACAGATTACATGTAACACTTATAGTACGTCAAACACGATCTAAACCCACAGCAAGAATGAACTGTTTGACAATCACCTCCATAAATATCATAATGTGTCTTCAACCAACACTTGATTTTCTATCGCATGACATTTGAATACAGCTAAAAATTTATACATTCAAAATCTAATGTCCACTTCATGCCGATGAAGCCAAATATTCGTTACAGTGTATCAAGTACAAAATGACTAATCTATACGAAAATAATATCCACCAACAACTCCAATTGCCGTACTTCTAATAAACAGTAATAATCCACTTCGCACCTACCAGGTATCCGAATTTTCACGACGATCATCCAATTCAATAGTTCTAGTTCCTTCAAATATCAATATACTTTACAAAAGTACTAAATATGAATCAACACAAACGAATGTCCGTCACCACATCTACGTTCACTAAATACTACCACCCAGACAACAACTATACACAATAAGTATTCAATAAAATCATATAAAAATCAAACCGTTCCGACCAGATTTCTATTCATATATCCTCTTCAACTCCAGCAGCTATACAGCTTACAGAGCACACCTATACAACACGACCGAATTACACAATTTTCAAAATATTTTCGTTCACATATTACACTCTAATATAATCACCGTAACTAGTTCAAACAATAACCCCAAAACCATCTGAGAATTGGAGAGTGTTAATAAGAATGTCATTCCGCCACAACAATGTGATGAAAAGAAAGTTTCTACAGCAAAACATCGACCGGACACATGTGACAATAGGATAGACTTCATCAACTTCTCATCCGCCTATCACAATGTGGCTTAAATATAGTTTCTATAGCGAAATAGAAACTTAAATTATGGGACAATGAGATAGTGTATAGTAACTTCTCATCCACGTATCACAATGTCGTGCAAAGATAGTTTCCATAGTACCTATAACGCGGAATCATCTGAGAGCCGGATAGTATTGAACAACTTCTCATCCACGTATCACAATGTCGTGCAAAGATAGTTTCCATAGGAACTATAACGCAGAATCATCTGAGAGCAGAATAGTATTGAAAAACTTCTCATCCGCCTATTACAATGTGGTTGAAAGATATTTTCCATACGGAAATAGAAAATTCAATCATGGGACGATGAGAAAGTGTTGAGCAACTTCTCATCCACGTATCACAATGTCGTGCAAAGATAGTTTCCATAGGAACTATAATGCGGAATCATCTGAGAGCAGAATAGTATTGAACAACTTCTCATCCACGTATCACAATGTCGTGCAAAGATAGTTTCCATAGGAACTATAACGCAGAATCATCTGAGAGCAGAATAGTATTGAAAAACTTCTCATCCGCCTATTACAATGTGGTTGAAAGATATTTTCCATACGGAAATAGAAAACTCAATCATGGGACGATGAGAAAGTGTTGAGCAACTTCTCATCCACGTATCACAATGTCGTGCAAAGATAGTTTCCATAGGAACTATAGTACTAGATTATGTGAGAACTGTATAGTATTCATCAAGGTCTCATCCGCGTATCACAATGTGACTGTAATATTATTTCTATAGTGAAACAGAAAATTAAATTATGCGACAATGAGATAGTGTTGAACAACTTCTCATCCGCCTATTACAATGTGGTTGAAAGATATTTTCCATACGGAAATAGAAAACTCAATCATGGGACAATGAGAAAGTGTTGAGCAACTGCTAATCCGCGTATTACAATGTCGTGCAAAGATAGCTGCCATAGTAACTATAACGCAGAATCGTATGACACTGAGATAGCGTGACCATGTTCGCAGTCAGTTACGACTATGTGGCTGAAAGACAGTTTTGAGAGCGAAGGAGATAATGAAATCGTGTGAGAATGGGATAATGCTAAATAGGTTCTGATGCATCGACCATAATGCGGCGGAAAGATAGATTTGGTAGCGATGCATAACTTGGAGTCACGTGAGAATAGGATAGTGTTGAGAAACTATTTATACACCGACTGTAATCGACGAGGAAGATCGTTCTGTGAGTGAGGTGTAAATCGAAATAGCGTGAGAATTGGATTGTGTTGAGAAGATTTTGGTTCAAAGACTACGTGGCAGTAATACGAAGATCGCGTGTTGAGGTGTGAGACGTAATCGTATGTGAATAGGAGGAATTTGAAGATTTTCTTATTTTTTTATTGTTCTGGCTTGTAAAGAACTGTAATTGGTTGAATGTTGAGATGGCATGTGATATTGTAATTGTATATGTGTACTAGATTTAGATTCTAGTATAAGTTGATTGTTGAAAATAGGTTGATTGTTTATGTATGGGTTGTGAGGCTATGTAGGCTTTGGATGATTGAATAAATGTGGAATTCGGTTATAATGGCGATTTCTGTAGCTGTATTTGATAAACTGTTTTAGTAGGCAATTTTTGGGAAGCATGTATGATTTTAGTATGGTTAAGAGTATATATATTGTGTATGTGATTGGTTGTTGTGTTTGTATATGAAAGATCTCTGAATGATATAATAAACGGTAAACTCTACATGTGTTGGCAGATATTTGTGCAAGATAGTATGGGAGAACGTTTGAAATCCGTTGGAATCATCCGTTGCTTTGGTGGACATAATAGTAGAATTGAGGGACTTGAGTTTGGTTGAATTTCACATTGTTTCGTGACATATTGACAATGCCTGCTAGTAGAAATGAATATTGTGGGATGAGAATGATTTTGGCGCGCTGGTCGTTTATGTATGAAGAGTGTTGAAAGTAAAGGCTATTGTATTTGAGTTTGCTTTGTATGAACGAGTCTCTGGAACTGGGCTAGACTGGAAACGCTGATTATAAAAGTGTCAGATATAATATCTCATGACTTCTGAGATTTGGTGTTATTTGAGAATGAAGCCTGATATCAATAAAGAACAATCGCTATATTTCGGTTTGTGTCCATATTTGCAATATGTAAAAAGACACTTTGTTGATTATTTTCGATGAACTGGCATCATATGTTATCGAAACATGTTTATTAACTTAGCGTTTTGATCTTAGGTGAAGGTCTATAATATTGTAGGAAATTGTGATTATGTTTGTACCATAGGATTATTCGTGAACGAATTTTATTGCAATTCTATCTGTATATTGTGTTCTCACGTTTGCTTGCAGAGAAAGAGAGTAAATCAGAGTAGACACTCAACATTTAAGAATGTGCTAAAAGTAATGTTAGTGGCCAAATATATTGACGACCATCACTCATGAGGAATATATAGTCATGAAGGAATATGATAATGAAATTTCAGAATAGGTATTACGCTCTATAGCAGTCTGTTCATTTTCGTTATGTCTTAATATTGTTTGTTTCGAGACTATTTTAACGTCTAAGTGATAGTAACGTGAAATTGGAATGGTAGCAATCGGGGTCTTCCCAAATCCAGTGGTCAATTATATGAAGCACAACGAAATACGATTTTTACTATTAGACGATCTTGTACATCGCATAATTGTTGATTGTTTTCAATTCTGCCAATAATTTCATTGACCTATTTTAAGATGAACGGGTTAGTTTTGACATATGTACATGAATGCTAACGGTGAACATGAAACAGAATTATTTTCATCAATTTTGTGAAATTCATGAAATGAATTATGTGAAATTGCTAGTTTTTGTAGCATACAAATATTCAATGATTACGTTACAAGTGAATGAATCGTATCCATGGCCAAGTGACCTCACTGATATATTCAATAGTTTTCTATGCTTTGTAGTTACTTAAAAGATAGATACTTTACGAAATGATAATGAAATAAAAGAATTATTTAAACGAGAGAATGTTTGGTCAGTAATCTGAACACATATTTCACAAATTATTGAGCTAATAGAGACAATAATCGATATGTCACAAATAAACAGTTGTGAATTGATACCAATACTTTTGACTCTCTTGGTCGCTTGTAACATTTCTATCGGAATAAAGAGCTTAAAGATTAAGATCCAAAAGACATTAAATATTGAATGAATACATCTCATCATCAATTATCGTTAATATATTCCATATTTAGATTATAGACAAGTTTTCCCATAATATCCTACTCAAAGTTACATTGTAAATGTACATATTGGATAATACCAAAAATTCTATTAATCTATTTTGTACTGTGTACCACAGTACAGTTAAAGTTCGCAAGCAAAAAGATTGATATCAGCAATGAATTGCATAAATCACCATTTCATTCTTTTATACACTATTCGACGAAAGATTAAAATAAATGTTTGCTATCGTACTTAAAATTAAATAATAAATGGATAAGAATAACGACATTTGTTGCAAACGATACAAGTGTTTTATAATGAAATTCTAATCAATACAAAATAAGTTTACTTATAAAGTGACCTAACATGAGCGTCATGGAAAACGAATAATATTAAGGATAATAATATTCATTTATATTTATGATTTCAAACCGATCAAGAACTTTTGTTAAGAATTCTCAGTATAATAGTTAAAGAATATACGAAACGACCTTTAGTTAATTATTCAATAATTTAGTATTCTACCTAAAAAAGTGCAATCGTACTCACCTGTATCTGTATGATTATATCAGCTTTGAATTTCTTCACAAAGATCATATTCGTCAATTTCTTGTCCGTTTGCTATAAATACATTGAATAGCATAAAAACTGATCACCACATAAAAATTAAATGATTTCGAGGAAGTTCTTCGTAAGTACCCGGCACGGCGAATCCGTCTTCTAAAAAAAGATAAACAATTCACTTAAATAGTATTCTTGTTAAGTAAGTCTATAATTATCATCGAATTTACTGTACAGTCATACCTAAAAAGCGTTTTGGTGTTAATTGAAGTTCATGAGACAGACCGTTCGTACAATATGGAACCTGTTTTTTATTTGTTTCCATCTGAACACAAGGAATAACTCTGTCCATCAAAAGTTGAAAATCGATATCAGGAATTCGTAGATGTTGTACTAAGTATTTCGCAAAGTAGCCGTTATGACTATTCTTTCCATTTTCTAATGCTGTTTTTCCCGGAGCACAGGAATATGCAACGAATGTTTGTGGAGAGTTCTCCATCGTAACAATTCGTGGCGGATCACCTCCTCTAGAATTTGGTTTTACTCTGCAACAATCTAGTAGCAGGATTACTACACTAGGTTGTTTCGCATGTATATTTGCCAAGATTTTTTGTACGTTAATTGCATGCTCTTTAATCGAGTCTACTTCTCTAGTGCCAACACCTTGCGTATCATTGTAATCTGTCGGCAATAGATAGTTCACATCATCAAGTTCCTTCCCATGACCTGCATAGTAGAATGCTATTATATTATTTCGTGTAATGTTCGCTACAAAATCTTCAACAGTCTTTTTAAAATCGTCGAACTTGCAATCATATTTTGAAGTCACCTTGAAGCCAAGAGAATAAAAAGAATCACCCACATCCTTGGCATCTTGCACAGCTCTTTCCAAATCTTGCTCATGAGTGTATGCATTAATACCAATACTTAAACATAATTTTCTTTTCGGAGTAAAAGATGATGCCATTTATTTTTTACGTATATGCCGCGCACACGAAATTCGTATATATCTTTTAACTATGGCGCATGTTGGAAAGAATTTTGTATTTATACTTAAACTTCAAGCTGATAAAGTTCACAAAACAAACTCTTGTTTAGATAAGAACGAAAAAGCGTGATATATATTTTTTTCACTCTCTCTATTTGTTCATTGTGACAAAGAACACAAATGATAACAAAAAAACAACGTCATTATTCATCAAGCTTTCTGCCGTATTCTTCGGTTTCAAAGATGATTTTGTTGTTGTCGAACGTTGTGTTGTACGTGTACTGGCACGTTTTGTTGAACTAGTCGTTGTTTCTTCATGAATCTTATCTGACGGCGAGAAAAGAAGATCATGAACATGTTTGGTTATTGGAAATTGACCTTGACCACAAAATATTCCCGTATAATCATCTTGATCAAGAGACCAGATCATTACACCACCTAATTCCAATGATTTTGCATGTAAAACCTAACGACGAAGAAAAGCTATTACCATAATTTTTCATAATTAGAAAATTACTTTGAGAGTGACACTCTTAAGATCATCATATCCAACCCATTGTCTATCTGTACTATAAGCATAAGGTGCTTGAACATTCGTATCAAATACACTTGTCCAATTTGTTGTTCGAAGTTTTCTACAAATCTCGAAATATGCTAAAGTACCCTCTTCTTTCGTATAAGGTCCAGCTACAGCAAAGACACAAAAGTTTTTTTTTCTTTTCAAATACACGAAAATATTCATATGTAAGTTACCTAAACCAGCACCACTCGATTCTGTTCCAATCGAAACTGATGTTGAATCATTCGTCAATGTAAAACTTCGACCATATGCTGCTAAACCTAAATTCAATTTATCAGCCGAACAACCTTTCGACATCCAATAATGTATCGAATAATTCTAAATTATTCAATTCAAAACAAAACTAAACAAAAAATAATCTAATATCATACCACATTCTTCCATTTTCCTTCATCATCATCTATATTCACTACATTTTGTTCATATAACGGTGCATTTATTCCAGTTACATTATCCCACGCTCCAAAATAATCATACGACATAAGACTCACATAATCCAAATATCTAAACGCATAGGTTTCGATTTTAAAAAATTCAATTTTCGATTCTTTACTCGCAGAAATCAGGTACTACATAGCCTTGCTCAACTTTCGTTGGATTTGCTGTGACAGCTGCAGACAGAAGATATGAATTTCGATCGTTATGAAATGAATCATGCATTTCCTATGATTTACACTCATTAATTTTAATGCTGACTTTTTGTTTTAAAATTTACTTTGATTAAAATATTAAATTGTTCACGAGAATCATTTCGTGCACCACGTTCACTGTCACCTGGAAATTCCCAATCCTAAAAAATTCATTTTGTTTTCAAATTCAATCAAATCTCTCGTTGAAATTATACTAAATCGATTCCATCGAAATTCCATTCGAATAGAAAATCTTTGGTATTTTGAATAAATATCATTCGTGTACTTGAATTCGTTAGAATCTCATTAAATCCATCACTTTTCGCTGTCCATCCTCCAACAGCAATCAAGATTTTTAGCGATGGTTTACGTTGTTTTAATTTATACAATCTCAAGTATAACGGCTAAAATACACAAAACACGTACATAGTATCTATTCATGTCAAAAAGATGATACCATATGAAATGCATCGGTGTAGTGTGTATCATGTTTTTCGCTTGGTTCAATTCGAAGTGTTTGCGCATTTATTGAAGCAAAAGCAACATGAATATGTGTACAAAGTGATGGTTCGATTTCATCGGGATATAAAATCGGTATTGTTCTTTGTCGATACACGGACCAATTTGTATAATAACAAACAATTCGTTTTTCTAATCAAACACTTGAAGATATTCCTTTTTTTCAGTGACATATTCGATTTACCTGCAGAAATATAGATCAATGGTAATAGTAGCAGTTGAAGAAGAAAACAAACAGATCTACTCGAGAACAACATGTTCATTGAATGAAATAATGAATAGTTGAAAAGTATTATATGTAGGTAGGTCAAAAAAGAAAAGAAAAAACGGAGGAAGCAAATCTATGGTGTTTATATCGAAGGATTAACGTTTTGAATCTATAGCAAGTTCAAGGTAATTGATTTCATTTTGTTTCGAAACGTAGATAACTATTCATTTTTATGTCTAATTGTTCTAATGTTGTCGAAAGATTGTAAACAATTGGATACCACATTCGATCATTTTCAGTCGAATAAAAATATAAACAATAAGTACAACGAATGAACTCTTCGCTTGAAGACATACAATACGAAAAAAAAAGAAAGCAAGCACTTCATGTTATCAGTATTGTTTTGTTCGTTCTTTCTTCCTTTCTTTCTCAAGATAACGTTGAGTCAAATGTTTGGCGCTCGAATAGCATCGATGCTACCTCTATCTATGTTTCTATCATGCGATACCGAGCTTATTTTTGTCCATGAATAGCCAATGATAGATATGTATGCGTTATTTGTGATTTTTCTAAGTCTTCCAATAATTCACAGTTCAACAACAAACCTTCCATCGAGAGAATTGAGACTGAAACATGGCGGACAAGTTTTAAAATCTCTCGAACGTTTATTAAATTTCTTTGAATCCGATGTAAATAATTTAAATGTCGATGGTCTCTATGGTTTACGCATAGCTCAAGGACAATTGGAAAGTCTTAATCAAATTTTCAATTCAGCAGTAAATCAAACTGTTCGTATCACAGATAAAAATCATTATATCGAATCATTATACATACAAATCGAACGTATAGCTAATCGAAGTTCAAATCAATTAAAAATCAAATCACCTGAATATTTAAAACGCTTCCAACTTCTAACAAATAAACCATTTCGAATCGATTACGATATTCGACAGATAAATCCGAAATATTACGAAACCGATTCACGAACGGCTGAATTCGATGAAGAAGAATCTGATGAATGTTTTGCACAATTATTAGGTTCGAATGATCGTCTCAATACGACTCAATGTTCGATCACATCATCCTGTTGGTCATTAGTAACATCAACATTAACAAAAGATTATCGTTTAACACATCAATTATTATGGTTTTTAACAGCAAAAATGCTCGGTTGTATCGATCATCGAAACCTTTCAAAAATTGCAAATCAAAATTTAAAATATCTCGAAGAACGTTTTTGTACAAATATTTACTATGACGCACAAACAAATTTCGAACTCAATGATAATCAAGATCTATTTCTCGAACAGATTTTACTTTGTTCGATCATTGGTTACGAACAATTTCTACGTTTAGATTGGCTACAAACGATTCTTTCATGGCAACATATGAATTATGGATGTTTTAGTGATGATTCAAATTTAATTTCAAAACGACATTTATTAGTCGAACAACAAATGCTTAATGGTTGTTTATCGCATAAAAGTGGTCTTGCTAGTGGAGTTTTAGCTGTTTATGCACGAGGTTATCTACAATATAGTACAAAATGAATTATTTTTTTAAAACGAGATGTCAAGTAGAAAAAAAACACATTTAGAATCTCTTCTCGTACGAAAATAAGATTAATAAAATACCGAGAACGAAATTTTTGAATAAATAATGTTTAATTTTTTTCTCTTGATTTTCTTCTTCGTCACTTTTTTCTATGGCATCATTTGCTCAAGGTAACATTACCAGTTCGATCGTTGATATTTACAAACACCAAACGACAACGTACAAGTATTGCAAATGAAGAGAGAGAGAGCGAGAAAAAAAACGAAAAGAAAGCATGTGCTGTCTCTTTCTCTCTCAATTCTTGTTCGTAATATTATTCAAGTGATGCAAAAGAAAGAGAGAGAGAGAGAAAAGGCGGAGTGAACCATTGAAATTATTTTGCTCTTTAGATCACGCAGAGAGGCTAAGAGCACGAGGGTAACTGTATAGTCTCTCTTTTGCTCTTCGGCTTGTCAATCAATACTAACAAAACGAAAAGAAGAGAAGACAGAAAGAGAGGCAAAGAGAGAGGAAAAAAAAAGAAACATTTATATGTACATTTGGTTCAATTGAATATTTCTCTTTTCTATTCAATTCGATCATGTACAAAAATATTCCTATAAAAACAGTCGATAATGGTTATGAAGGAACTCATGTCGATAATGAACATTTAGTAACAATGATTCATCGTTTGGCCAATGAACGTGATATTTTATGGCGTGAAAATGAATATTTAAAAGCCAAATTAAATGAATCAGTTTTAATTGAAACAATTAATGAAATGAAAAAAGAACGAGATTTATTATTAAAATTATTATTAAACTTATCTACAAGTAACAATCAACCACCGCCACCACCGCCACCATCATCATCACATAAAGACGATAGTAGTCCATATCAAAATCATTATTCCGATGAAAATTCAAATGGCTACTCGAATGATCTACTTCCACCTCCTCCCTATCAAACCTACAGTCCACCAACAAAAAAACTTCCGCCACCACATTCTCGTCCTAATCAAACACATCGTGATTTATCTATCCCCGTTACAGAATTAAAACCAACTCGCCGTTCACATCGTCCGAACAAACTCAACAATAATAATCCTGATTCTCAGCCAGCTGTTGTCTATCGTGTCGAAGGTACAAAAGAATGTTTAATGAATCCCGATGAATTATCATCTGTCTTTGCACATGTTAAACATTCGCATCCAAACAAAAAAATCGTTGTATATAAAACAACATCGACACCGCAAACACATGAATTTAATCAATTAATGGACGAAATGTGTATCAAACATGGTGTCGAATTAAAACACAGTCAAAATTCGCCATTTCAACAGTATCGTTCTCAATCATTACAAGATCTCACGACGCCTCAACAACGTGATTTCGATTTTCAATTTCAACCGATCGAAAAACACGAACCATTGAGAGGAAATTTTACAAAAAAATAGAGCAAGAATACATTTGTTTGGTTTTCTCTTTGTGTCGCTTGATTAAAAAAATATATTCATAAGAATAAGATTTAGTCGTATGCTAATCGATAACTTGCTTCTGCATTTTCAAGTGCAACACGATCGAAAAAGCCACATGAACGTATTGTTGCCAGATCATAATGAACTTGAGGCAACGGAACTTTCAATACAAAATGTTGATAAGCACAGACGGTACCAAATGCTCGACCAACACCTTAATTGCAAATCAAAAAAACATTATTTCATTCTTTTTTCTTTGTTCTTACCTGCATTGCAATGCACATAGACTCGATGGCCTTTGTCGAGTAACGATCGAAGTACTAATGCCGATTGAGGTAACATCAGTTCCCTGCCTGTCGACGACATATCAATAATCGGTACCCAAAGAAAAAGAATACCAGCTTGTTCATAAGCTTTTCTCAGAATATCAACACTGGCCAAATCAAATTCATTGTTCGGTTCAGGTACATGTTTATCACCGAGAATGGATTTACAATTGCGTTCAATATCTTTCTTAACTTGTAGATTCAAAACAGCAGTTACATTTAATTCTTGTTTTAATTCCTTTTCAATATGATCCAATATTCGAGGACAACTGCCAACTATTATTTTGTCATTAACTCGACCGTAGTGCATAAGTTGATTAGAAACGATTTCACCATAGAAATTCATCGTATGCGACATTTCATCGGTAGCTAACAAGAGCAAAGAAAAAAACGATCAATGATCAATGAAAAAGAACTCTATCTTGAGCGTGTACATACCGCCGGTATATGTATCGATCCAGTAATCGATTGGCGTGTAATAGATTTGATTGACAAGATTTTTACAATCATCTCTTAGCCAAACACGATTTTCATCGCGTTTACCTTCCCAAATTTGATCGTTGAGAACATATTTATAATCGAATTCTTTGATATCTCGTGAGATATTCAAATCGACACGATAGAATCTCGGTTCGTTTTTTAACGACTTAGTTCGATGGAATTCTTTCGTTAAAAGATTTAATTGAGGTGCTTTCTCGACGGACCATGAACCTAATTCGGGTATACTACCACAGAGACGAATAATAGGTGTGGAATGTAAAATAGATGTTATCAATGCACCGGGAACAATTAAACCGAATGTAAGTTGCATTTTTAGTACAGTGCGAGATTCTTCTTTCGTTTATTTTCAAAGAGAAAAAACAAAAACAAACAAAACTATGACTGGCGTTTGCATGACTCAGAGCATGCTTTAGCGCCACTAGCGTTACAAGTTTCTTTCTGTGTCGCTGTTGCTGCTCCTGAAACTTCAGTCTTGATTGTTGTTGTACCTTTTGCTTGATGAACAGTTGCGGCCGATGAACCTAAATTAGTCGCTTGAGTTGCAAGTATTTCTGCATCACTAGCTGCTTTAGTTTGTGCATCGAGGAGAGCCGTGATTTTAAGATTTGCAGCTTTGTTATTCAATTCATCGATGTCCTTTCGAGCTGCTTGTAGGATATCCGCTTGTTGATTGTTTAAGTCAACTTCGATTTCAGCAATACGTTTTGCTTTTGCTGTATCGATTTCTTCGACCATTTTCTGTAATTGTGCTCGATATTCTGCATCGATTTGTGCCGTATGTTCATTAGCTCGACGAAGAAGTTCAGCTTGTCGTGTTTGTGTACGAGCAACGATTTGATCGATTTCACGTTGAATTCGATCGTCGATTTTAGCAGCTTGTTTCTTGGCATAATCATCGATTTGTTTATGCGTTGAACCTAATTTCGTAACAAGTTCATTGAGTCGATTTTGATTTTCCATTGAAACAGTTGATTTAATATCTGATGAAACCGTTGATTTGATATTAACACCTTCATGTTGAACTGTATGACTTTCATTTTCTTGTCCGCCATTGTTCTGTTTTTCATCGGTTACTCGAGTACCAGCACTGACCGATGTATGACTTTCAGTTTTTGTATGTGAACTTTGCGAATGAGATTCGCCTTCACGACCGAGAAGTTTATCAATGATATGGCTCATTATTTTGTTGAATATATAAAATACAAGCTCCTTTTATAGATCAGTCGATAGACGTCATAGGGAATTACGTAAAGGGTCAATGAGTGTATAGAAAGTTTGTTTTTTTTTCGGTTTTATTGAGTCTAAACAACAAAAAATAACATTGCTTATCATACTCGGTTTCTATTTCTGCCATTTAAAATGCGCATAAGCACGATTAAGTTCAGCATTTCGATGAATTTCTTGTTTTTTCTTAATTGTACGCCCTTGATTTTGCGCTGCATCCATGATTTCCTTGGCAAATAATGTCCAAAATCGTTGATCATGTGGTCGAGCATCATGTGTACTATCGATGAGTAATCGTATAGCTGTAAAAGTACCACGTGTTGGTGACATGGGAATCGGAACTGAATATAAAGTTCCGCCTTTTGCTATTCGAGTAAGGCCTGTTAAAAGACAAAGTCAATGATATTTATTTTGGTAGATTTTGATATTTAGGAATGACATACGAACAATAGGTGTGGCATTTTTAACGGCTTTTTGAAGTAGAATAACCGGATCACATTCGATGGATGCACGTTCTTCATCGGTTTTTGCTCGTTGCCATTTACCGATTTGTATTAATTTAATTGTTCGAAATGTTTTATGCATAAGTTCTTCGACTAATTCACGATTACCTTCACGTAGAAGAACGCCTATGACTCGAGAAACAATAGGATCATGAAAACATGAAAATGATTGATATGTCGGAATGACAGGTTTAACAGGACGAAAATGTCGTTCATCTAAATCGTCCATATTGAATAAATCAGTTCGTGATTGAACGGGATCAACATGTGAACCATATTTTTCCCACCAAGTCGAATTCGGTTGGCCACGATATTGTGTTTGACCAGCAGTCGATGACGGCGAAGTTAAATGAATCGTTCGAATCAATTGCAGAGATGATGAACGTGGAAGAACGGATAAAGTTTTTAACATTTTTACTTTTGTCTAAATAGATCATTCAATGTTATATTATTATATAGAGATATATATCTTCGATATCGTTTAATTCATATAGATTTGTTTCTTGTTTACTTTCTTATTACCAGCAACACGCACACGAATATCAGGTTAACAACGATTGAGTTCGATAGATATGTATAAAAAAACAACAACAACAACAATAGCAGCAATAACAGAGAAAAAAAATGTCGTTGGATTAGCATCACTGCACACAAAAGAAACAGATGTGGTTATTATTTACAATGTTCTGATAGCCATTTGAGACCTTCTGGTAGACCAGTTCCGTTTAAAGCCGAACAAGGCATAATAGCATATGGACGTGAGAGTTTATCTAAATGCAGAGCTTGCCGTATTTCAGATGGTGGCATACAACCTGGCATGTCTTGTTTATTACAAAAAACTAAGAGAACTGTATTACGCATTTCACGATCGTTAATAATTTTATTTAATTCACGACTGGCTTCTTCCATACGTTCATGATCGCATGAATCAATAACGAAAATGAGACCCTGAGATCCTGTATAATAGTGTCGCCATAATGGACGGATTTTATCCTGAAATAGAAATATAGAATAAATCTCAATTGTCAATATTAATCTTACTTGACCACCGACATCCCAAACATTAAATTTGACATGTCCGAGTGCCACAGTTTCAACATTAAATCCAACAGTTGGTATCGTTGTTATAGATTCTTTTAAACGAAGACGATAGAGTATCGATGTTTTTCCCGCATTATCTAAATCATATATACGTTCAAGATCTTTTATTTATTTCGCAGTTCATTCTTACCAAGACCAAGCATCAATATTCGATAGTGTTTCTTTCCAAACATCGAGCCAAACATATTCCCCATGACTAAATAAATCGCACACACGATATTCAATTTCCTTCTTTTGTCTTTGTCTCTATCTCCGATTACATATGATTTATTTTATTTAATAAACATATCATGTATGTGTATCCTATCCGAGCCAACCATGGACAAAATCAATTCCTTTCTCGCTCAACCAATTGAATTAATCCAGAGGTCAGTAGTAAAGGTGGTTGATATGACAACAAACTATCTAATGATAATATACACGTGTGAAAATAAATTCATTTCTGATCAATTTTCAAACTAATTCATCAAATGTCTAGCGCTCTGGTAAGTAGACGATCAACGAATGTCAATTAAATCAATTCAACACAAAATTTTCTTCGATTCAAATGAGAATGCTCAAAAGAAAAAGACTAAAATTCGAGTAACTAGGTTCATGACGCATCGAAAAAGAATCTGAAAAAATCGACTCAAGATAGACTATAGATATAGAATTCTTGCGATATTTTCTATAATTAAAAGAAATAACTAACCGATATTGTTGTTGTTTATTTAGAAATCTGCAACGCCAAGTAACAAAAGTGCGAAAGGAAAAAAGAAGAAAGAAGAAGAAGAACGAAAGAAAAAAGAAGAAGGTAATTGTTATCATCAAGTTCTATTTTTCTGCTGACAGTTATCCTTGTCATGTCACTAATAAACGAAAAAAGAAAAAGAGATAACCGAAATTGACAGTGGTGGGATTCGAACCCACGCCTGTTAAGACTGGTGCCTAAAACCAGCGCCATAGACCACTCGGCCACACTGCCCATTGTCTTTTTCGTTGCTAGAGGAAGCTCAACAACGTGCCGAACAAGCTGAAAAAGAACGTCTCGAAAATGAAAAACGACTTGCTGAAGAAAAATCTAGCATAGCAAAAGAAGTAATCCTACCCAAACATTAAAAGACAACACAACAAAAAAAACATCGATTATCTAGATCAATGAACTTCGTCGTCGAGAATTAACAGAATTCTATGAATTTATTCAACCACGACAACACGAAGCAAATGAAATACGAAAACAAAAACGAGAAGAATATCAAGTAATGATCAAAGTTCATAAACAACATTCAACTTCTTTTTTCTGTTGTTGTCTAGTGGAAACGAGTTATGTTATGTGATGGCACACCGGATCCAACGATTTTACCTGAAATCAACACGTTTCTATCCTTATGGCATGATGAACAACAAAAAATCGAAGTCGATCAAACATTGACTCAAACAAATCTTGTTCTATCGCTTATCAAGGAATTAAACAATGTTATTAATTCAATTCCAAATGGTTCATCCGAACTTGAACGTATTCCGATTTATAAACAAGTTCGTTTGTCTTTTTTTTCCTTCATTAGACTTGTTTTCTATTCCATTCTACAGACAATTCGTGAATTAGAAGATACATTGCAATTAAAATGGCGTCAAACATCCCATAATATCATGTTAAAAGCAACGGATCTGCAAGATTTAGAAACAAATAATTTTCAATATACAGCTGAAAATGATAATGCAGCGATCTGCATCTGGGCAAATCTCAGTCATAATGCTCGAATCAAAGGTTTTCAATTCGATAAATATCATTTTGGTTTCGATCTTCCGAGACCATTATCATTGGCCAATATTGCGATTGTTGGCTTTTTTCTTAAATATGATTATTATTCGGAACGATCAGTTCTCTCGAAATGTCGTGTTCGATCTCAAGAATATACTTATGGTAGAAAACAAAATTTTTTCGTCGATCAAGTTCGTTGTTCTGTTTAGATCCAATACCGGAGCCGATTGTCGACGAATCGGATAAGGCAGGTGAAAATGATGATGCACCAAAAGATGATTTTGATACTTCGCTACCGCCGGAATTGAGAAAACTTATGGAACAAGCGAAACAACGCGAAGAAGCTGAAAATCAAGCGAATAAAGACGACGGTTTAACAGATCGATCGAATACACAAGCTAATTCTGAAGGTGTTCAAGATGGAAAAGAATTAACTCAAACATCGTTAACCGACAAAGGTTCAAATAAAGATGAAAAATCATTCAATGGTAATCGATCGATTGCAAACATTTCATTTGAATAAATGACCGTTTTTTCTTCTTTAAGCAAGTGCCGATGAAATCTTAGAACAATTAGCTGATGAAGCCGTTGTAGATCTACGTTCTCATTGGCCAATATTACCATTATTGGAAATAGATCTTTGTCATATTCCTCCTCAACCGAAAAAAGTTCAAGAATGGACTCTTATTCAAGGTTGATTTCATTTTACTTTCGTTTTATTATCAATGAAACTGCGTCTTTTTAGTCGATAATAACAATGTTCTCGTACCGTATGCATATCCATCGGATCCGATGATTGCTCAACAGTTCTACGAAGATGTTAGTTCGAATAAAGCGAAAGGAACTGAAGCAACAAAAGCCGACGAAAAGGTAAACGAACTATTTTCTTTTTTCTCAATCGAGCCTGTTTTTCTAGCCGGAAGAAGCCGCTGATTTATCCATGACACTCGAAGCGACTATGATTGAAAACAATCCTGAAATGCGTAAAATGTACTATCTCATGGCTGCAAAACAAGAATCTCCACTTATATTCAAATACAAGTAGGTCATTTCCATTAAAAAAACAGCCAATCATGTTTATACATTATTAATTTAGAATTCCGACTGATGTTTTTGTTGGCGAGAAACCGTTACTTGGTCGGTGGATTAACGAACGAAATCATTGGAGACAAGATGGCTACGTCGAATATCAATATTCCCCAGGTAGAACTTGTGTTGTTTTTTTCACAGAAAAAAACCGACAATTGTCGAATCTCTAGACACTCGAATGATTTCATTTAAAACCTATAATTTCGGTACATATGCTTTATTAAATGATCGTCATGCTCATATGCCATTTCAATCATGGCGTATGCGACCTAAAGCTGTCAATCATTTACTATTTACATTGAATACTCAATCGTTTGAAATAACATTCGAAATTCGAGTAAGTTCTGCTGCATTCTACTTTGCGTGCATACAGGATATAATTATTTCATGTTTTCTCTGTTGCAAAAAAAGAAGAAGAAAAGAAATATGAAGAAAACGAAAACGAACACACACACATAGCGAAAAGAGAAAAAAGAATTTGTCGTCTTTTTTTTTCGTTTTGTTTTGCTGTTAAGAATTTTGTTTGATATTTAACGATAATGGCTCATCAATGCCATTGGACAGTAACGAACTGAGATCACATACGAATAAACCAGGACGATTAGTTTCGCTCGATTGATCGCGAAGAGTTTTCGTCAATGTTTGAGCTTCTTTTGCTTCACGTTTTGTACTCGACGCTGTTGTTGCTGTTGACGACGATGATTCTGTTGTTTGAGACGACGAAGTTATTAAATGAAGACTCGATTCGTACGATGTACTCATATCACGTTTAGTAACAAGAGGTTCTGTATTTGTTTCGACAGTTTTGACTTCCGGCGGCGGTTTGATTGTTGCTGGAGGCGATGAGGGTGTTGTTGTTGCTGATGTTGTCAACGATGAATCATCGCTTTTCTCGGATGTAAATGTAATTTTTTTCACTGTTTGAATGTTTACTTGAAGACCAACATCGCGAGTACTGATATTATTGTTGCTACTTGATGTACGAGATTTATGTTTGCGATTGTGATGATGGTGGTGGTGGTGACGATGCTGTTGTTGTTGTTGTTGACCGGTATTACTTGACGAAATAGTTGATAGAGGCGACGGAGTTGAATCATGAGCGAATAAATGTTTATTTGAATTAATGTCTTGTGTTGGAGCTATGGAAAGAAGTGTTTGGAACGAACCATCACGTTTTTCAACAAGAATCGATGTCGATGACATTGGACTTCGTGGATGTTGATAATGAGACGATGAATTCGAATCGTCGATATAGTTTAACTACAAAAAAAAACAAGAAATTAACGAAAAAAGAAAAGTTTAGTTTTACGTGTGGTGATGTTTTTCGCAAATGTTCGACTGTTTCGGCCGATGCCGATGGCGGTATATATGTATGATGATGTTGTACAACGGAATACAATGTTGTTGGATCAGGTTGTGGAATAATAGCCGACTGATTTTCAAGATCAACAAACGATGAAAATGTTGCCATAGTCCATGTTAATTGTGTTTGCGAAGCACAAGATTTCTTTTCTTGTAGATCATTCAAACGGTTTAAGGATTTCGATGCTGATTGAGGATAAAGAATATTATCGTAGAGCGATTGAGTATTTGCATAGACAGGTTCTTGTTGAAGTGGAAATTGACTGTAATTCGATTCAATACGACGTGGAGCTTTGATGGAAGTATTTTCTAGTGAAGGTGAAGGCGTATGACAATCGGATAGAAGTCCATAAGTATGATTTCGATTGTTATTATTATCAGATGAAAATTTCGACATGGTTTGATCGACACTTTTCGAGTAAGGTATCGATGTTGAATATGGTCTCGGTAGAACGATTCGATTATTGATCGATGATAATTGATAAGCTTCTATCTGACTTCGTCGATGATTGGACGAGAAATAAGTTGACGAACTTAAATTGTTCGAATAATGTTGTTGAAGTGGTGGAGGTGATGATGATGGAATGGGATCGTCATGTTCTTCGTAGCGTATTTCGCGTCGGCTTGGTCGATGTGAATGAAGACGATCAACGGAACGGCTTGTTTGAAGTTTTTGAGGATTAGTATTCGATGGTAATGCAATAATCGATGCACGACCTGGTCCAAGTCGATTGGATGTAAAGAATGGATTCGAATATCGACGATTGTGATTATCACGATAGACAGTCGGATTCGAACTATGAACTCTATCGTTCGATTGATGATGATGATACTGTTGTTGAGATGGTCGTCGAGATAAACGATCGTCGGGATTGTCTTCAAGAATAAAATTCGAACTAGCTGTTGATAATTTCTTCTAAAGATGAAAGTAAATTGAAAAAAAATGAGGATGAGAATGACCTGAAGTATATGTGATTCAAATGTGATGATTAGATAAACTATCAAGGCTTCCTTTTCATTCCAAACCTTACGTCAATGAATAGAACAACAAGAAAAAAGAATAAAAGAGAGAGAGAGACTGACAGACAGAAAGGTAACTTCTCATGTTCTGTTATGACTTAATCAAATTTGTTCATTGAATTACCTAAAGCAAAAAAAATCACCTACGTTTATCACTCGATCGGTAATATTTAAGATAAGAAAAACTCAATCGATCGTAGTTTGATGTATGTGTGTACATGTATAAAACTATGTTGTTACTTTTACCTTTTCTTTTTTCGTCTGTTAAACTCAAAGAAAATGGCTTGTATTCAGGTGTAAATTTCATGTACGTGTACGCATAAATAAGAGATTTCTTCTCTTTTTTCTGTATGTGTATGTGTGCTCTTTTTTTTTTACATACGCAAAGATTAGAAAAGAACGAAGCAAAAAAATAGGAAAGGTAGAGATGGACGAGGAGTGAGACAAATAAAAAAAAGAAGAAAAAAGAAACTTGTTGCTTCTTTCTGTAAATGATTTTTTTTCTCCCTTTCTCTCTCTCTCTCCTTATCATAAACTATTTGAGTCAGATCACATAGAAACTTAAAGACAAAACATGTGCGTCTATTTGTTCTAATAGACAAATGATGGCAAGAATATAACAACGGAAACAACATTTATCTCTTCTATGTAGTTCTGCTAGGAAATATTGCCTGTTCTTCGTCGTTTTCTCTCTCTCTCTCTCTCTCTCTCCCTTGTTGTCGTTCTTCTAGTCCCGAAGGAATTCGTACTGAAAACATATCCTTCTAGTCTATCGATATCTAGTTTCGCTCGATTCTTCCCTTCAGCTATAATGACAATGAGAATTGTCTACCTGTTTATGTCTACAATAATAAATGTAACAAATCTTAATCACTTAAAGAATAAGATATTAACGGTACGCAGATTGATATAATGGCGTTGTAGACGCGATTGTGAACACGGCTGCTGCCACTATCAGAATGCATATCAATTACCTATTTTATATGTATGTACATTCATTCGACACTCTCTTTCCTCGTCTCGTCTATCGACGTTAGTTTAGTTGATCTCAATCATTTCTCGAGCATGCGTCGCCACGCCACGCCAAGGTGTAGCGTCAAAAATTCTCCTCATTTTACTCTCGTATTTTTCTTCTTCTCGTTCGCTTTTATTGTGCATAACCACATGTACAAAGAGAGAAGAAGAAAAAAATTTGAGGGTGGGAATGAACTCGTCGCTTGAAGCACATACACAATCATCTAGTCGCGCATTTTCGTATTTACTATTCATCGTCGCGCAATGATGACTGCACATACATTGAGCGGTTGTTGCGTTTGATGTTAGTTTTACTAGTAGCTACATTGGTATCTGCTCTTTAGCATGGTTATTTGACTAGTGCTCATGGGAATATTGAATCTATGAAATAGAAAAAAAAACAAGACGAAGAAGAAGACAAACTCAACTAACAAGCCGTACAATTGATTTGACTCGATGGACAAAAAGAAAAGTTTCGATTGCAATTAAAAATAATGCATCTTTTTCTATACTTAATTGACAAAATATATACTTCGGATATTTATAGTTATTACTCTTTGTGTGTCACCTATACTTATGAAGAAAAAAAATATGCAATAACATGAAGGTTATTCATATAATAGTCAGACAAGTTTGTTTCAAGAGAAGAAAAAAAACCGCAACAAAAAAGCGAGAAAATAAAAAAACGAAGAAGAAGAAAAAGGAGAAGAAGAAAAAAAAACACAAATATGCCGACGACAATGACGAGCAGCATCATGTCTTCTCTTTACTTCGAACTATTTTTCTTCTGCCTCGTCTTTCCTTGTGTCTGCATCGTATTCTTGTTATCGTAATTTTCATTTTGTCGTTCTTTTTTTTCTGCCTTGCCTTATTTCGATCAGTTTGTTTTGTCGCACAAGAGAGAACACATAGCCGCTTTTCAATTCGTCTTTTACTCAAATAGAATCACCATTGACAAACTATTTATCTCGGATTCGTCTCTACCAAAAACATCGAAGCTTTGCTTCGTCATCATATCGTAAAATTAGATAAGCAGATAAAGCACGTGCCTCTAAGCTTTAATCTCATATGAGAGGAAAGGAGAAAAAGAAAATCAATTCGTTTTGTTTTTATGGTCTCGTCTATTTGCATTTTCTCTTAAACTGAACATTGAGGAGTTGTAAAATAAATTCGAATGTTTGATTTCTCCTATTCTCTTTCGCTCAATTTTCTCATCAAGGCAAGTCAATTATCAGTAACTCTTTTTTCTGCTTGCGCGTTGTGCCAATATGGGATTATGCATTCAATGACCTTCACCTGTACTTCAATTTCAGCTTTTTTAAACTAAATATAAATTCATTTAATCGATTCGATCGGTAACCTTCAATTTCTAGTTGAATGAAGAAGAAGAAAAAAAATGAGAAATGACAAAGTCACGAAAATAAATAGATTGATAGTCTTTTTTTTGGGATAAGTAAATTATTAATAAATACGTTTTTTTGTCCTTTGTTTATCCATTTGTCTGCGTCATTAAGAGGCACCCATACGTCTGATTAATCGAACAATGATGAATGGGAGAGAGAGAGAGAAGAAAAAAGTTTTTTCTTCTAATAAACAATCGAAACCAGAAGGTTTGATTTTCTTCGAGACAAGATCTGACATGTCATTTTTGATGGGTCATATTTTGATATAAAAGAGAGAGCGGAAAAGAAAAAAATATCACCAGAAGTAAGAAAAATAACTGATGAGAATAGTAAAAAAAAATTCCAAGAACCTTGAATAGAAAACTGAAAGAAGAAGAAGAAGAAGAAAAAAAAAGAAGAAGCAGCAGGAGAAAAGAAGAAAATGAAAGACACTATGACAACAGTAACGACGGCGAGGAAGAAAATGATGCGCGAAGAAAAACACAGATAGATGCGTATAAATATATTGCCGTAAATTATTCTCAAGAACACAGACATACATAATCTAGTTTTTCTTCTATCATAATAACGTTATCGACATTCAACTCATCTAGTAATTGATATTTTCAAAACAATTCTTTTGTTTCCTTGTTGTTGCGTTGTTTCTCTAATTGAACATCTAATCACATCCTGCGTATTACAAACCTTGTCGCCTTGATCGACACTTGTTCGTTTCGATGCATCATTTTCAGATTTTGTTCGAGAACGATCCTAGAAAAATAAATAAATAGATCATTGAATAAATCTAATTTCTCTCTATTTTGATTAAATATGTAAATGCTTATTCAGTTTGAATAGATTCTCTATTTAAAACAACACATACTTTCGTGCTAAAGAGTTTCATCGTATTTATTATTGTTCAATTGTAATAATAAACAGTTATTGACAAACGTGACAAATAATATTTGAAGATCTATCTATTTAATATGTTCATCATCGGTTGATAAGTAATGGAAGAAGATAGAAAAAAAATGAATGACGTGTCGCCTATAAGAATAATAACATCTAACTCGACTCATCATCATCATCATCATCAACTTTTTCTTGAATATAGTCAAGAGAGAAAACGACCGATTTCCTGTTCGTCTTCTTTTCCTTCCCTCTCTCTCCCTCTTTCTCTCGTTTTTTTTTACTTTCTTCTGCTTCTTCTTTTTTACGTTCACCAACTACCAGCTCACCACATTGACGCTCATTTATTTAATATACCTGGCTCTCAACCAGCAGAGAGAGAGAGAGGAAAGGAAAGAAAAATGAACGTCATTTTGCGGTAACAAATAGTTTTTTAAAGTCTACATACATGACTTGTTTCCCAAGACATCATTGAAAAATGAGTTACACTATGCACACATCGTTAGCTTTTCTTAAAAAATAATGTACCACACTTCATTATCGTTTATATGGTAACATGCGTTTTTCCGTTTAGGATAAAGAGAAAAAAAAACCTTTCTTTCTCTTCGACATTCTTTGCCTCTCTGTCTTTCGTTCTCCTTTGCTTAATAAGAAAGAAAATGCTTGAATAACTAGATTTCCGATCAATAAGAAAATAAAATCGACAGTTGAGATTTCTTTAGTCGAAAAGAAAATGAATTCCTTTCTTCTGCTGTAATAAATCAATTTGTTTCATTGCTCTCTTTTCTCTTTGCGTAACAATTTACCAATACTGTCACACGCACACTTCATTATTTCAGTTCAAAGTGAATAAACCTCGAACTATTACTTTACATATGTACATATGTACACTTGACCTAACTATATCAAATACGATTGCATCTGCATAATACAAAAGATATTTGATTACACAAGACAATGGAAACAATGTTTTCTTTTTAATCGGATTTACAAGTCTTTTCTTCTTCATCTTCTACGTAATCAAATAAAATATTGTCCATGAACGATATATCTTTTTCGTTGCTTTCCGCACGCGTCTACGATTATGTTTTATCATTTGATCAATTGTCATAGTGTTCAATGAATCTGTCACGTTGATCTCAACTTTGAAAATATAATAATAATAATTCATCGAACGTTTCTCTCTCTATCTCTCTCTCGAATATGTATGTATACGAATCGACATGTCCGTCCAAAGGATCAATTGATAACGTATTAGAAACGAATAAAAGTTAAAGAAAAGAAGTCGAGGGTGTTTTATTGTAACTTTATCACGATATGTTCAGTATTGTCCAGAGATTTTCCTACTTCAAAGGCGTGTCTCTAGACGAATGATTGATCAAATCAAGATAGAATAGTAATTAAAAGTACATGACATATATAAGAAAACGTTCTACGTTTTTTTTTGCAAAAAGAAAAGAAGAGAATTCTTATGCTAGATGAATTTTTAACATTTTAAAATAACTTTTAAAGAACTATCGCGTGACTTATTCATTTGAACTGATTACTCCTTATCACTAATGATCTTTCTTTCTTTTCTATTCGTCAGACATCGTGTCATTTGCTTTCGTATTGAACAGACATCTTCGTTTTTCTACTAAACAGACATTTATCAGATCATTTTACATATCTTCAAATCGATCAACTTCGTTTAAACAAATGTTATTTTCGATTTTGTTTTGTTGTCTTCTCTCCGTATGTACGTGTGAATTCGATCATCGATCAAAAAGAAAATAGCAGATGTTCAACAAAAATCAATAATTGTCTACTTACATGATTTGATACTGTTCGAGTATGAGATGAATTATTATTCACAGGACAGAATTGTTCAGAACCGCACAAAGCAAACCATTTCGTCCACTTTTTTGTCCATGATAATGGCGTTTTCATTGATCGATGATAAGCTTGTTCACTTTGCATATGCAATTGACGTTCGTTGATAATCATCATCGATGAAATATGTTGATATTTCGATGTTAATGACGGTGATTGTCGTTGTTGTTGTTGTTGTTTAGCATAGATTCTTTTCTTCTTTCGATAATTATGATGATGTAAATTGTTATTATTACTTGAATTGCTCATCGATGTTATACGAGCTGTTCCTAGTGCTGGTGTATTCTCTTCAGGCATATCTTTTTCTCATATGTACCATACGAGAGTGATTAGTTCGAGTGTAGAGAAAACATAGAGAGATAGTTCGAGGTCAACAGTAAAGAAGATAAATGTTCAATGATTGTTTATACTTATGCGTGCTTATTTTTACAGTTTTTTTTTATTTGTATTGACTTGATATATTGAATGTCAATGGCAAATTAATTAAACCAATAATGTTATGATGATAACTTGTGTGAAACAGATGAGTTTTAATGGATTCACGAGAGAACCTTCGACATGTACGTGTATATACGGGAGAATGATGACCAATGGTCAGACCATCTATCATGGATAATCGTGTTAATATGAGACGTGTGTATATGATTATTTGAGGACGAATAAAGGCAAAGGAGAGGAAGAACAAGAAGAAGAAGAAGAAGAAGAACGAGAAGGAGGAATAGTTGGTATGCCGATAGCAATAGTCACATAGCAGTAAACCTACAATTGATGGAGAGATAGAGCGAGAGAGAAAGAAATATGAATGAAGAGAGGAGAGAAAAATCAATGACATTTTAATAGCGAGTAGAAAAAAAAGGTATGTCTTCATTGTACAGACAAGTGATGACAATTGAGTAGGTGTCATGATACAAAATCTATCAAATGATTTCACAAGTAGTACTAGAAAAATCATTTAAAACAAAAATAACATACGAGATATTCCATTTATCTCACGTACACTAGTCTCTAGGTCATAAAAGATACACAATTTTGTTTTTTATTCTGAACCTTTGATATAATCATAAGAAGAAATCTGATCTGATGTACAAGTGAGAAGAGATATTTTGATATCAATGAAATATACATACTTAGCACATGTCTGGAAGGAAGTTATTCTCATTGAGATTATGATAATAAACTATTTAAGCTCAAATACAGAAAAGAAATTGAACGATTGTTTTTAATCGAATCGATTCAGACAAAACTTATCAAGTGATATCATTTATTCACTTACTTTTAAATTACTCTTTTTTATTGCATCGAATTTAATCTATGCAAATTAGATATTTCAATTGACGATAAACTATTCAATAGAATAAAGGTTGTCGATAGGAGAGAATATAAATGATAATAATGACGATGATGATGATGATGTAAGTTGCTCTGCTCGTTTTTTTTTGTAATGTTTCATTCGTCGATGACTCGTACTGAAAACATTGTTATCGTTGTTATAATCTGAACAATTCTAATAATGACGATGATGTTTGCCTTTTGTCTTCAAATTAGTTTATACGGTTTCATCTTATGCATGAGAAAATTGAAATTCTTTCTTTTGCATATAACTACTGTCTCAAGTATCAATATCGATAATGCACATAGATGAGTTTTAAAGAAATTCTTCGCTTATCAAATCAAACTTATCGTCGATACGGACGAAGAAGAAAAATGTACACATACCATTTGAGATACGTATTAAGTAATCAGTAATTGTCTGTAGAATGCAACTAACCCTTTTATGTCTTGTTAAAAGCAACTCTTTTTTTTTACATACGTATATGTATTCGAAAAAATATTCTCCCTCGATTTTTATTACAAAGGAAATGTTCAATTCCGGATCTGTATTGTATTTTTTGTTGAAAAAATAACACAATAAGCTGATTTAGTTCTTGAACAAACAAAGACCTATCAGTTCGACAAGCGCGTATCGACATCGAGACAATTCAAACATAATTAGATAAAAAAAGAAAGAGATCATTTGTTGTAGTAGTTGTTGTTGTTGTCCTTGTTATTCATGAAGTCTTGAGGGATCTAAACAACGGCACACTTTTTCACTCTTGATGAATGATGCTTATCGAGAGCATCGTTTCACAATACCCAGTTCGATTTCATGGAAAAAAAATCCCTTGTGTCACATTTTTTTTTGACTTCTAATTTACACAGAGCAAAAAGAAAGGCAAACAAAAAAAAAGTCATTTCGATAGTTATCAAGACGACTTTGTTAGTGTTTTGTTTCTTTGTCTATTCCATTTTGTTCATTGGTATAATTTACATTGTCACCAGCTGGTGTCCATGATTATAATAGATCCTCTATTATATGGTTATCAATTCTATAACCATCTGCTTGTCTTGTCTTTTTTGTTTGTATTAGCGAATATAGAAACAAAGACGAGAAAAAAAAACGAGAAAAAAAGCAATATGACATGATCTTGAATGCATATATATCTCTATATGTCCTAATTGTCTCGAGGTTTAAGTCAAAAGACACAAGCGGACATCGTCGAAGTTGCAATTGAGTCAAAAGACACAAAAAAAACAATAGTAATGCAAACAATCGATTGATGTCGACGAATAAATGAATTTTCGTATAATCTAATTTGACAGCAATGAACTTTGTTGATAATAATAATGACATATTGACAAATGATCATGATATTAACTAGAAAAATATGGCATCTGTTTAGTTCATTATTTGATCAAAAATTGTTCTTTTTCTTTCTCTTTTGTTATGCTTTTCTTATTACAAAAAAAACCACGAAATATATCAAAATAATACCAATAAACAAACAAAACAAAACAAAAAACAATCGAATGACTTTTGATTCTTATAGTTGAGTACACGTGTGTTGATATTCAGTGTCGTCGTCGTCTTCTTTCTTCTCCTGAGAGAACAACAGAAAATAAATAAATAAATCATTTATTATTATTATTATTAATCAATTTTGTTTTGCCAATAAACATCTTTTCTCTTTACACTAGAAATAATCAGGTTTAGTTTTAAATTTAACTTTGCCAGATGTATTTGTTGAATCGTCGATATTTATCGGCGATGATAGATTACGATTTGTAGGTATACGTTCTTTGTCATCGGATTGTTCTGTTGTTTCATCATTATCATCATCATCATCGTTTTCTTCGAGCGAACATTCGAAACGTTTCACCCATGGATCGACTGTATCATCGTCATCATCATCATGCATTGCAAGATTATTGACATTTGTTCGTTGTAATGGTGCATACGTTGACGACGTATGAGATGTACTTCTAATTGGACGTTGAGGTTTTCGAACAAATGGTGGTGTTGTAGATGTTTGTTGTTTAGCACGTTGATGATACATCGTATGTGCAGCTGATAATGGTGGATTACTAGTGGTAGGAGTAGTATTGTTGATAACGGGTTGAGGTGACGGAGACGAACTTGATAAGGATGAAATTGTAGCACACTTGACAACAGCTGCTGAACGTGTATCATAAATATTTCCATAGGGTTGATCTGACTGTGTTGATAATTGTTTTATTTGTGCTGATTTTTTTGATCGATGTTGATAATGATTAGATAAATTTGTTCGTTCTAAACTTGAAACATGTTGATGATCTTTTATATGTTGTTGATGTTGACAAGGATTGCGTTTAGTCGATTGTAGATTACTGCCTTCAAGACTTTTGCCTCGAGCTGAACGAAATATAGCTGGGATCGATGCATTATCATTTGACAAGAGATTTTCATCGCGACGTGACCGACGTGGTGATTGTGATGCTGTAGTTTGTGTTTTGACTGTTGTTATACGTGAACGAACAAGTGAATCATCGTAGTTCGACGGTTTGACTAATGTCAGTGGTGATATGGCTTCATTTAGAATGGATGATTGACTTTCGTCATCAATAAGTTTCCATGTTAATGTTAATGTGACTGAATCAGGTCCACCGAATATATCCCATGAAAGAGCATAACGACAACTTTCTTTAGCCATTGTTCGAAGAAAATTGATGACAGGTCGAGGTAATTCGAGTACGTCCATTAGATAGAAATATCCAATCGAATATTTATATCATTTTCTAGGAATTCTTGACTTTTGCTTGTCGGCTTTTTCTTTTCTCTGACTGTGTATGTATATATGTACTTTGTGCTAATAGATATCTAGAAAATTGATATTTATATAAGTGATCTAATAATATATTGATCTCTTGACAAGAGTAAACAGTTAAATCAAGAGGAAAAAACGAGAAAATAGATTTGTTGTGTTTATTCTTTTCTAAATCCTTTTTTCCTCTCCCTTTTTCTTCTATCCATCTCTGGCCGATGTCTGGCGTGTGTGTGCTGTAATTCTCGCCATTTTTCTCATCAAATACAATAGGACTGTAGCTGATGTTACTATTCCTCTCCCGCTCTCCTTCTCTCTCTTCTTCTTCTTCTTCTTCTTCTCTTTCGTCTTTTTTCCCGTGAGGACTTGCGCATTCTGAGTAAACACAAAACTCTTTCGGTCTCTTCTCCATATATCGGTTGCTCTATCTTGTAGAGCAGCTCAAAAATCTGTGTATTTCCTACTCGTGTCAATGAATGAATAGACTTGCGTGAATGTGCGCGTGTGTGCAACAATAATACTTCCCGGTGATGTCATTTCCTCAATGCACTCGATATGCCAACAATAGTAGTACATCCTATCAAAATAGTTGATAGAAAAAAAAATGAAGAAGAAGAAGAAGAAAAAACTTTTGTGTGTGTGCGTATGTGCTCGTTCTATGTTGAAAATGATAAGCAATCGAGCTCTTATTGAAGAGAACTCGAAAGGAAAAATGGATGCATAAACTGTAAATAGTATGAGTACCAACAAAAAATAACATATCGCAGCACGATCAATAGACACATGCTGTTTGCATGCACCAGATTTTTCTTTTTCGTGCCTGAAATATTCTCAACAACAACAGTATGCATATCTTTTTTTTCTCTTCAGCGAAGAAAAAAAAATGTTTGCTCATGCAGAAGAACCTTTCCTTACCTAACAGAACGGAAGAAAAACGAACAATAACTAAGATTTTTATATTTTGAGCTGATTTAATACCTACGTCAGCTGCTTAGATGTCAATTTGATGAAAGCACACGCTGATGGAGACAAGTAGTAAAGAATAAAAAAGAAGAAGAAAATCCATTAGAATCTAAAAAAGAAAAGAATCGAACGCAAGAGAAAAATGAGTTGAGTATAAAGAACAAAAGCTAAACGCAGACAGACAGAGAAAGAGAAAGAGAAGGCCACGATAGAAGTAGATTGACAAGTGATTTTCTCACGCATATAATGAAAAGCAAGAAAATACGCATATTTAATACATGAGATCCAACTAAAGAATTTTCGACGTATCATTATTAATTTCTTCGTTTGACTTTTTGCTTGGAGATAATAAATATATTTAAAAGAAAGAATCGTATTATGCTTAGCCTCTTTGTCTATGTAAAACGTCGCATCAATATTGTTCCTCTTACATTCGACTGTTGTTTCTTGTATAAGGACATGTTGTCAATGAAAAGAACAGAGATAGAATAGCAACTATCCTTGTTCTGTTACGCATAAGAAGAAGAAGAAGAAGGAAAAAAGAAAGAGAGAGAAAGAAGAAAATAAATTCTCTTTTTTGGCAAAAGGAGGGGAGAGATAGTTTAGTACTATTCAGTAACAATAGGGGAAATGGAAAAACAAATATTTCCGAATGAATATAGAAAAGAAAAGAAAAGAAAATTCAAGAATATTAATTTTCAATAAATACAAAATGAATAGATTCAAGTCGTTTCTTGAATAAAAGAATAGTACAAAGTCAAGTATCTCTATAGTCGATTTAGACTAACTTAGCGAATCAACAACTTGATCTTTTTGCTATTCAGTTACGCTAACATATGTCGATGTCTTGCAATCGTTTTTCCTTTGATGAAGCAAGAAAACACGCGCACACAGAAGAAAGACATACAAAGCGATAATGTATTTATTGGTTAATCCGATTTTATTTTCAATGTACATTCCATTATTCTCATAGAAGAACGTATTAACGATGATGGCCGCAATAGAAATATGAAGTCGATCAACAAACCCTCAGGCATAAACTTCTTCTACACATTTGGATGTTTATATTCATACGAAAGGAGTAGAAAAAAAATACAAGAGCTATATTCGACAATATCAAAAATGACTTTAATTGAGAAATAGGATATTACCTTATTGTCAATAGGATTTATTCGATTAAAGAAGAACTAATCTGACACCATTGTGTCTTGTGATTATCTATCTATGTTGTTCGTAAACGTGATGATTTACATATGTGAAATAGGACCATACCGTGGCATTCAACACCGTCACGCAACATCTTCTCGTCGTCTTTTAAAAGGAATATGTCACCATACGATTGTACTCTATCCATCTGTGTTACCACAGATTTTTTATTAGGCATCATCATCATTGTGAAGGTTATGCAAACATAAAACAACAGACGAAGAAGAAGAAGAAAAAAACCGATCTCACACGTCAAACAAAAAGAATGATGCCCCGAGAAGTCATGATGGCAATGAACGATAACGCATCATCAACATTACAGTCATCATTAATAGGGTTAGCGCGTGTTTGATGCTATTATAAGAGGCACGAACATTGGAATATAAGAGAAAAAAAAAGAAAGAGAAACATAACAGACACAAATAAAAAGCGACATAATGCGTTTTGATTGACCACTTTCGATTTAAATTAATCATCATTTTCTATGAACATGATGGAGTACCTCAAGAGACATTCTCTTTTCTTCTTACAGCGAAATTATGAAATGAACGGATATCAATTTTGATTACATCATTCAGTTTTTAAACAAAAAGAAATAAAAAAGAGAAGAATCTCAACACATTCTCTTGTTGTTGTTTTTAGTACGATAAAATAGCTGTTTATCTTCCACCAAGAAAATCGGAGCCTGTCGTTGAAGAAAAGCCAACATCGGTATTTGCTAATAAACTTACGAAACCAGCAGTTCCACCGACAACAGCATCGACATCATCATTTTCAACAAGTCGAGCGGGTGCAAATGATGATGATGATATTTACAAGAAATATCCAAATTTTGTCGCTATTATCGAACCATTTGCAAATCAATTTATGACAATCAAAGAACTCATCGAAGTAAAAATCGATTTCACTCAATGAATTTCGTATTTTCTCGTTTTTTATTAGAAATTACGATCATGTGGATTGAATGTTTTTCCGGAATTAGATTCGGATTCTTATGTCAGTGTTATTAATAAAGTTCGTTCATAACTGAAATTTGCTAGGAGAGAAAAGATAAACATTCAATTCATTGCCTTTTTAGAATCATAAATTAGAATGGTGGGTTTACAATCAGATGGCGATTGCTTCGTCATGTACAGCATTTTCCTACAGTCATTGGAATGCGTTTGTTAATGATGAAATGAAAATTGTTGTTGGTTGTAAAGAACAATTACTCGATCAATCGACAGTTGATGTTCGATATTTCATTTTGTTTTGTTTGATTTTTCTCTAGTCGAGTTTGTTTTCTTAGGATGATCCTCAATGTATAATCTTTACAAGTGAACTCGTCGGTTTCACAGATGTTTGTGAAAGTTCGCAAGAATTCGTCGAAGCATCAACATTCTCCGATGTAAAATTCAGTTTTTTTCTCTTCGAATAATTTTCTTTTGGAACCTGTTGCCTTTTTTGTTTCTAGTATCATGCAGAATTATATCATTTAATTCGAGAAAAATTCTCATCGGAAGGCGTGTCACGTGTTATGGATGCCAGTCCATTATTTATTGAAACTGTTAATCAACTTTTATCAAGTATTAAACCATTGACATATGCCTAGAAAATGAATTCTTGAAACCGGACATTTCTCGTTTTTTTCTGCTTCACCATTTATCTAAGAAATTCTTTTTTTGTCTTCTCCTTTAATCAAATAAAAATTAATCCTTTCGAAATAAAAACACCATCAATTTATTTGACAACTAAGACTTCTCTTAACTGTAGAACTGTATTAAGTGTTGATGATTTTCTATGCTAACATACGATTTGTTGCACAAGAATTCTACTCGCAACGAAAGACAATGAGCAAGTATAGTAGAACCTGTCAAAAGATTATCATCTACTTGTTAATTAGATTGATGATGTATTGAAAAAATTTGGGGAAGAATAATGTAATCAGAGCGAGAAAGAGAGAGAGAGAGAGAAAGGAAAATCCGTCATTAGTTCTTATATTACTAACTATTTACGTCACAGATAACTTGCTGCATAGAAAAAGGTCAGACAACACATTGTCCTATGCATATCTGTTTATCTCGCAGATGACACGCGATTAACATTGATCAAAAAAACAAAACAACAATCTTTTTCAATTCAAAGAAAATCTTTGCTTGATTATTTACAAATTAGTTGCCAGTATTATTATTATTATTATCGCGTTGTTGTTGTTTTTGTTTTTTTTGTTGTGTTGTATCGGTAAAAACATCAAAATAACAAGACAAACGACAGACAATGAAAAGGAAGCAGAATAATAAGAAAAAAAAAGAAAAAAAAAGAAAGATTTTAATTTATTTTTCGTCATGTATTTAGTTTAAGCATTTGGTGCTAATAAATTTCGAAGGAAATCATCTTGTAAACATCCATTTATGAATTCGTCTTTAGTTAGCGATCGATCGCCATTTAAATCGAGTCTATTCATGATTTTTTCTACACGTTTTGCAGGAGAATTTTCACCTTTTCGATTTTCTTCACCAAGTAGGTCATAGATAGCCTGAAGAGACAGAGAAAATTCAAAACCAAGTATTTTTTTATTCAATCGAACATACAGTTACAATTTGTTCCATTTCTTTTGCATCAACTCGTCCATTTTTATCAATATCTTAATAAAAAAAAAACTCGATAATATCTCCTTGAATATTCTTATTTTGACTCGAACCTACCATACATATTAAATGCCATATTCAGTTTTTCACGTATATCACCATGAGATGTAACAGAGATAGCTATAAGAAATTCCACAAAATCTACAAAAACAACGATAAGTCAACAAACACGCAACTCAAGTTTTCTTTTTTTGTCACATACCGATTTCGCCTGAATTATCAGTATCGAATGTTTTAAATACATGTGAACAAAATTTATCAGCTTTGCCAGTCGGATAGAATTGTTTATAGACTTCAATAAATTTTTTCTTGTCCAATTTGCCTTTCGAACAATCTTTCTATAGAACAATTAAAAAGAAATACAAATAAAAAAAATATGCATGTCATTTCCTTCGTGTTTGTTTTGTTTTTTTTTAATAACTCGAATGGATCAGTCGAGTGCACGCAAATTTATTCATCGAAAGCTTTTATATTCTTTTCTCGAGGTGATAGAGCATCAAAATACTCCACAAAAATAAAAGACTTTCAAGAGACTCATATGTTGTTGCCCAAGAGCTTGATCTGTATATGACAAAAACAGTTGTCAGATGAAAATCATACTTAGAAAAGACCGAAAGAAGCAGCAATAGAAGAGAAGAAAGAGTACATTGTTCTGTCGATCTAAATGTATACGCTTATCATCAATCCAACAGATGCGCAAAAACAAAACAGAGGAAAAACATATAGATTGCTGCTTGTGTGTTGTCGTTCTGCTCTGAGACGATTGCTTTTAGACTAGTACCACACGTATATATACATACATAACAAAAAAACTAAGACAAATGACAAAGTATAAGCAGATGAAGAAAACAAAACAAAACGAAAGTAAATCAAGAGATAAACAGATGACTCGAATTTATCCAGCTTAAGAATGTGTTGTTAATAATAATTATTATATATGGTTAATATCGAATAGATTTATATCAAATTTCTATATGAATTGTTATTCAAATTAATCATCATAATTCATAAAGCGCCATCGATATGCTCGAATTCATCGATACAAAAGAAATGAATGGCGCAAAAGTTTTTTAGTAGAAGAAACTAAGCTAATATCTAATGTGATAGCTCAACATATGTATAAGCGCACGTAGACATCATTAGAAATGTTTACTAACAACTATCGACAACTAAGTTATATCATTGATGTGTTTGTTGTATTCTATTTGGGAATATGAGAAATAGATTAGAGGAAAAAAAAAGGAGGGGAACAACTGAGAAAAGAAGACGTTAGGCGCAGATTTCTTCAGAAAATTTTGATCTATTTTAAACGAAAAGAAGAAAGAAGAAAGACTCGTGTTCTCGGTGAATAGAAGATTTGATTAGATATAAATAAACTTCTTTCTTGTTTCTAGTCAAAATAAATTTCTTTTTTTATTCAAAAGTACATACGAGAAAACCTTGGTGCCATTCTTTGATTTGTTGTCGATTGAAATGTGTATTTTTAAGTAATAATTGTATTTCTTCTTCAGTTAATTGTGTTGCACGTTTCTTTGATTTGGATGTATCCGAACCCATGATTTATATTTAGTATTTAGTTAGGGTGATCTTTGATATAATGAAATATGCGTATGTCTCTATGCTGCTTTCTCTCTCACTGTCAACTTTCTACTTGTTGGTAACGCACACCAGATGGAAACAAGAGGGAGAGAAGAGAGAGAGAGAGAGAGAGAGAGAGAAAAGGGATAGCCGAAATGCCGTTAGACATCGAGGAAAGAGAGATATCTCTATGAAAAAAAAGAGAGCAATAGAAACAGGAAACGGAGAAGCAAAAGAAGAAGAATAAAGATGCATGTCGTTCGAACGCCTTCGCTTATTCATGTTGACGACGTTAGTCTGTTTTTGTCCGGTTTTAACGTCGACAAGGGAAAAAGCATGTCTATTACTCAGCGAACAGAACAACATAATGGGGAGAAAGTAAGGATGATGATGATGATTATGGTGATGCTACTACTATTATAACTGTTGTGTAGTAATCGGCGTTGTCGTCATGTGCATAGCTTGTTGTAATCTAATCTATTAGATTTCCGTCTCTTTTAATAGCAATGTGTAAAGATTTCAATACGTCTATCATAGAAAAAGAAAAAGAACTGAAAGAAAGAACAAGAAGAAAAAGAATAACGAGCATTCATTGAATTGACTATTCGTTTTCTATGAATAGACATGTAGGCAATTTGAAATAATTCAATTTTTTCGTTCATCAAATAATCATTTCAAAATTTGTTGATCAATCATGTTCCTTTGTCTCTTTACACCACATCAGTCGACGTGCACATTTATATTTCATTTAATCTATCTTTAGAAAGAGACCAACCTATGGTCTTTGTTTCCATTTCTAACAGAACTCAAATCGGAAATAGGCAGAATTCAAGATTTATCCAGTCCTTTGGGTATCAGCACTACTTGTTTTCCTGTCAGTTCTATTGTTAAATATAGAGAAAGCACACAACAACAACAAAAAAAAGAAATCCAAATTATTAATGCTATTAATTATATGATTTTGAACAGATTTGCATAGTATCTATTGAAAAAAAAACCAATTCCTATCAAATATTCTAATCCGAAGGGATTATCATAAATCGTTTTTGAAGATCTATTAATGTCTATATCAATCGGCAATTCTATTCACGAATGCAATAATTGGAATTGTTATCTGTACCTTAGAATTGCGTAGGAAAAACTCTCTCGTTTATTAATTTACAGACAAAAAAACAAACAAACATCTGCTTAATAAATCTTTTTTTCTGCGTTCTTCTTTTATTAAGAATAATAATTTCAAAAAAAAGAAAGAAAGAAAATAAGAGAGAGAGAGAGAGAGCACAAGTGTTGTTATTTTAGTTTAGTTTTCATCACGGTGCAATTGATTGACAATTCCTGCTTCGACAGCTTCGAAAACTGTGTACGCATCTTGATCAGCCGGTACATGAATCGCATGATAATCGGAATAGAAATCTTGCAATTCATCGAAATAAACCGAATATGTTTGATAATTTCTTTGAACTAAATCATGAGCATCAGTTGGATGAGAGGCGAGACGTTGTTTTATGTTTTGATTCGGTGCTGGATGTTCATGCGCATGAAAACGATCGCCGGTTATTGGATCGAGGGCTCGTTGTGTTAAACGATCGAGTGCAACATCAAGCGGAATATCCAAAAAGAAAATACTGCACATAAAAACAAAACAAGCAACATATGTCAATTGACAAATATCAATTAACTCGATTGATATCCTACCGTGTTGGAGCCATTAATGGTATTCGAGATAAACTTTCAGCTTGATCACGTGTACGTGGAAAGCCAATCATAATCCAGCCTTTAGTTATACAATCCTTTTGATTTAATCGATCACGAATAATTTGCATTAATAATGCGTCCGGAACTGAAATCAATCAATAATCGTTGTTTTTGTTTGTGAAAAAAATCTCATACCCATAGCTTGTCGATTGACATATGCTTTCATACTGGCACCTAATGGTGTATTACTCACGATTTCCTGTTTGATTAATTTGGGAATTGAAACTAAAAAAGTTTCGATGTGTGTGTGTGTTTTTTTTTCGATTAAAATTCGAGCAAATTGAATCTACCGATAGGTATATCGTATTTTCTTGACAATTGAGTAGCCACTGTTTTTTTGCCGCTACCTGTCGGACCGAGAATGAGAATTCGTGGAGTACGTGGTGCAACCGAACGAGCTTTCTTCGATGTAAACGAATGAACTTGAGTGAAAATGTCATTCAGCGGTTGATCAGCATCGATCGGACGTAAAACTGATTTGAAACAATCTTTTATACCTTCGATATTTCTGCAGTGAAAAATAAATATTAACAGTCAACAATTTATTTAAAAAAAAACAACAAGAAGAAGAATTCAATCCTACCGACGATATTCTTTCAAACGAGAATTCATCATTTTTTCGGAATTTTCTTCTAATTGAACTAAACGTTCTTGAACTTCATGAGAACTCGGCACATTCCATGTGATATGATAGATATCTAATATACAAATCGTTTTTTTCATTTGACAAAATCTCGAGAAAAAAAAACCTTTGGTCTTTGGATCAATTCGTTTTCCAGCTGCACGTTCGATTAAAACATTATCTTGTGCATCGAGACAGACTAAATATTATATTTAATAGAAATTCTCTTTATTTTCTCGAAACGTTTAACTTACCAACATGTTTAGGCGATAATCCGTAACGTTGTAATGCTACAGTTTGTTCTCGATTAGTCGGAAAATCGATTAGAATCCAACCACGACGTACGCAATCGACATCCTTCAAACGTTCTGCAAACAATTGAACCCACAGATCCGATGGAACATTTTGCTAAACATTCCAAAATTATTTTTCTCTTCGAAAACAAATTTCAATTCATACAACGGTCGGATTTGGCGGTAGTTTGTCTCTTAATTTGCTCGGTGCATCACGTAGAATATCTTCGCATTCGAGTAGGACAGCATTGTTTTTCTTCTGTAATAATTTTCCGATCGTATGTCGACCGGATGCTGGCGGACCGAGAATAACAATTTGCGGAACTAGATCATCGTATTCACTTCAATTTTCAACAAAAAAAGAAGATTTATTTCACAAACCATCAGCATCTTTTTTAAGAAAATCAATTAAATATGTAATTGGATCATTAGGACGATCGATGAGCAACGATGAAATGCATCTCTACGAAACGAAAAACATCTCGATTGTTTGTCAGATTTCATATATAAATACGAATAAACAAAGATATGCACACATTTTTATTATATAACAAGCATAGGTGTGAAATCAAATATTGATTAATGGCTGCAAATGAATGAACGAGAGAGCGAGAGAGAAGAACATTCCTACTTGAAATAATTCGAATAATGTATTTTGTTCAGCATAGTGAAGATATTCCGGTGGAATTTTCAATGGTCGTAATGTTTGATCCATTTTGACACAGAGCAAATTGTAACAATATTCGATTTCTAACAATTATTTTCTTTTTTATTCTGATTGAGACAATTTACAAATTCGTTACTATAGAAACTTCGCTAAGTTAGGTTTTTTTCGTTTGAGTTCTTTATTATGATTTCAATTCTGTATTTATTCGATTTTAGTTCGGTAGAAAAAAATCCGATTTTCGTTTGTTAAATGAAAATATTATTTTTCGGATAGATGTCAGCAAACGTTTATTTTTGATCGATGGAATTTGAATCCATTGTTTAAAGAGAAGAGAGAAAGAGAGAAAGAAAGAGAAGAGAAGAGAAGAAAAGGAGAGGAGAGGAAGAAATGAAAATAAAATCGATGATGTAGAGAAGAAGAGAAAACAGTGAAAGCAAACCGGTTGGTAGTCGAGTGATTGACTGACGACAGGTCGGACGGACAAAAAAAAGCAACACACAAAAAAAAAGAACGCGAAAAAGATTTAAATTTTCTATCTCTACACATACGCACATAACTATCGTTCGGTCGGCACGGGCAGCACAATGCACATATATATATATATACTCGCGCGTTTTCTTTGTTCGAGGAAATAATGAGATTTGACGTTTTTTTATAGATTCAAAATTTGCTTTTGTTTCAATTTGAATATTTTTCGTATGGATGATCCATCATTATTGCCTTATTTAAATACGAATACCAACGGTAATGGTCATCATTACGGCGGCATGGATATGGACGAAGACGATGATGATGACGATGAATTAGATGAACAACAATATCCCGAAGATGATATCGATGATGAACAAGAACTTTTTCATGCGCCACCACCATCATCGATTGTACTTCCATCACAACAAGAACGTGGTGGACGTCGAAAAGGTGTACCACGTCGTTTACAAATCTCGCCACCGAAAGACAAATGTCCAACATCTCCTATTCGTCAACAACATTCGTTGCCGATTGCCAAAGCATCATCGACTCATCAAATTTTAGCCACATCTGACGAAGAATTAAATAACGAAAATGAGTACTATCATCATCGAGATCAGGGCATTAAACATTCGAATGGTATTGACTTCGATTATTACTCATCGACGAGCTATTTCGAACAAGATGAGTACGATGAAAATAATAATATGAATTTCATTGAAGATGAGAATGTTTTCGAAATTGTCGATGATATTCTCGCGGATATTGTGACGATTATCGTTCGTGATATTCGACAGCAACGACAGAAATTTTTTAAACAACGTTTTATTTCACATACCAATGGTCACATGAAAACACAGGAGAAACTTGCCAATGGAAAAGATTTTCATCCATCGAATAGGTAAATAAATAATTGCCTTTAAATATGAATCCTTAGATAAATTTACTTCAAATGAAACCTTTTCTACTATTCAATAAAAATCATTTTCTTTTTCTACTTATGTTTGTTTGTTTTTCTCTCTTTAGTAGCAAATCATCGAAACGTTTATCCGATCCATCGACATTGTTAAATGAATTCACGAAAACGATTCAACCGACATCATCATCATCATCGCCACAACAAATCAACAAATCGAATACATCTCCACCGTTAGCCAAACGACAGAAAATCACCGATTCACCATTATCACTTCAACAACAACATCAACAACTCCTATGGCAAATGACACAACAACTAATGATGGCCAATGCGTCCGACGACATCACCGAGAATTCGTCTCTACTTAAACAACAACTACTCGGTCTCACATCGGCATCATCGTCGTCGAGTACGGTGCCGAAACGTGTTGGCCGACCGCCTAAACAACAAATTCAATCTCCACAAGTCATGCGTTCGAGTACGAATATGATTCCGCCGATTTCGACTTCGACGTCCTACGAACGAGCCAATTTCGCGCCGAGACGCCGTGGTCGACCGCCGAAATACGTCACCGAACGTGGAGCGGCGATACCCGGCCTCTCGTCACACGAACTCGACCCGTTGCCATACGATCAACTATTTGCTGCAATTGAAAATAGCGTCACAGGAAATTCGTCGCGTACATCTTCAGCAGCTTTTCAATCAGCTCTAGCGTCGATGCTCGGACAACAATCTGGATTAGCAATACCGACATTACCAATCCCAACACCACCGCCAACTGCGCCGAGAAATGGTGTGCCAGCATCAATGGTAAAACAATCAGCCGGACAAACTCGTCACAGTCTTCCGACGTCGACGAACGGCTCGAATATGCCGTTAATGGCAACGAAAAAACGTGGTCCTGGCCGACCACCGAAAAGTCAATTACTTATTGATTCACATCAAGTTTTACAAGCCACCAAACGAATTAATTCCCCATCATCTTTAGCCAATACGAATAATAATAATTTTCCGCCAACGATGGTCCCATCATCTCCAACGTCATTTAATCTCAATGCTGCTTTTGTCGAAATGTTACAACAACAGCAGCAATATCCACGTTAAAATACATACATACATACACACACATTCACCTCACTTTCGCTCTCATCATCCTCAGATATTTCATGTTCTTTGTCTTATGCCAGATTTTGTGTAGAATAGTTTTTTTCTTCTTTTCATGCATGTACGTATATCTTCTTCATTTGATGATCATCCCGAGTTGCATTTGTCTTTTAAAATGGTCGCTAGTATATACATACATTCGTTTCCCGTGTGAATGATCAATTCATAGCGCCGTCCTTGACTACTATTACTATCGAACATTTGATAGTATTAAGTATCTGTAATGTTTTCATGTAAATATATCGAACAAAAAGAAATAGAAATCAACGACTTTTTGTTTGTGTGTTTGTTTGTTTGTTTATTCTATTATGTTTATTATTATTTCTGCTATTCTTCACTTTATCTGTCACTTCCGTCACATAGAGAGAAATATTCTTATGTGTTTGTTTTGCATTCAATGAGAAAAAAAACAATTGAATATTATACAGAAATAAAAAAAAATCGAAAAAAAAATCGACTATTTTATTCTTTTGTCAATAATAAAATGTATATATATATATTATTTGATTGTACGCATACATTCAAAGAAGAAAGTTACTCGCAGTTGTTTTTTGTTCTCATGCGAAGTCTTATATTGTGCTGTTGTTGTATGAAGATTAATTTTTAAAAGAAACGAAACCGATGGAAACAAAAAAACGTGTTATTTCGTTTTTCATATGGGTACGTATATTGAAACTGTTGAAATATTTTATTCATAGGATTCAATTAGGAACCAGAATTAGAACGAAAGATCGATTGTGAACTGAAAATGATCGATGGAATCAGTAAATTACTTAATGTTGCAACGAATCTTGAACAGACAATTGAATGTCATAAAGCATTGATTCTTTCACAACAACGAATGTTAGCTTTTATGAGTGAAATTCAACGGAAACAAACGAATTTACTTCAACCGGACAGATCTGAGTAAACATTATATAAAAAATAAAATAAAAATAAGATTGAATAGAAATTATTAGAATCGAACCAACGAAAGCAACGATTGTTCTGTCGGATATTCGTTTGCCATTGTATTGGATAACAATGAAAGCAAAATCCGGTGACATTCTTTCGAAATAATCATCAAATTAAAAAAAAGAACCAATGTTTTTTTCGATTTAGAACAAAAGAAATTCGCTGTCTTCTGTTTGGCACGTGTGGGCTGTCAAATTCTTGATACACAATTGCAAATCATCGATAAACAATCAACAGAAATTGTTTTTACCGACAAACTTATCTTGTAATTATTCAAATTTTTGATTGATTAAATTAAGTTAATTGAATTTATATTCAAGTGAAAATATTCCACATAATTTTCAATTAAATCTTGAAGTTTATGCGTTGAACACGTCTTTTGCACTTTCATCATCGGCTAAAGATTTTGCTAATCGATATAGTTCTTTCTTTTCGACACAGCGCTCAACGAATCTTACGAGAGGATTCCTACGACGAAATCACAGTCATGTTCGTATTCTTTCGAATTAAGGAACAATACAAAAAAAAACGAACATATTCCTTCGTTTTAGAATAAATCATCGAACGAACAACAATCAAAATTCGTTCTCGTAGCTCAAACAATTCTTACAAAAGACTCAGTTTTTAAATTATCGAAAATTCGTACATTTAAACTTTCACCTCGACAAGAAAATGCACTTTTTCAATTGCCAATTTCGTCTTCATTTATCGCCTATTTCGTTGCTCTACCATTGTGTTACTCACGTTTAGTAGCATTTTCTGGAATTATTCGATTTCAGAATGTTCGCTATGCAGGCGTACTAACTCGAGGTTATTTCGAAGGCGAACAAATCATGACGAATCCTTTTGCCGAACAACATCGATTTTCACTACCGATTACTCCAGTAAACGAAACAAATTGATTCAAATCGAATTCATCAATACTTTTTTTTTAAAAATAGAATACAATTGTTGTCGAACGAGAAGATCGATTGTCATTTGTAATTAACAATCATGAATTCGAATACGATGAATTCTTCGTTCAAGATCTGTTCACATTAAACAATTGGATTCAAGCTTTGCAACAACATATCATTGATATTCGTAAGACTTTTCAAAACCAAACAAAAATAACATAATCTGTGTACTTTTTTTTCGAAGGTGAATGGCAATGTACATTCGAATATCAACCATCAACAAGACGATTTTCTTATCAGTCATCGGCTTCATCGACTATTCAAGGACAAAATCTGACGAATAAATCAATGTTAAAGAACAAAACTCGATCGCTCGGTATACGAAAAAGTTCTTTTCTTTTGTCTTTTGAAAATTAATCAGATACTTTTTTCTTAGATGATTTACCGTGTGCAGAGCCAACAGTAAATAATAACAATGATAGTGTATTGGAATATCATACATATTTGTAAATATGTACTTTTATTTTAATTTTAATCGAATTCGAATAATCAAAATTCATTTCTATCAATATGATACGAAGAAAATATCAAATTTCCAAACTATGCTGCGCACTTATTAAAATAATCGAGATGAAAGGCAAATGAAATTTGATATTTTTTTTTCTTTGTGAAATATTTAAACAGGTGAATAGTATGTAATTCAAGCACGTATCCAAGTGCCATTTTTGCATTTCTTATCTGATTTTATCAATGCTGAAACGCCATAGAGAGTCGAGACTAACTTCTTAGCATTTGCTGGACATCGAGTTTTTATTCCACTGAAATAACAAATCTCAATTGGATATATCCATGTTTGTGGTACGGATAATTGTTTAGAATATCGATTGTGTATTGTGAGATTCTTGTTTTGTGATTGATTTGATTCCGATGAACTGAAATCATAGATTGGAAAGAGATCAATATGGTATCGATTGATTTTACGTCGATATCGAGCATTGGGTACAATGAAATTAATGGTTTGATTTCGAAAATACGAACGTTTTCGGTAATCGACAATAAACCATTGCGGTTGAACTTTAAGTTCATAGATTGAAGAGAAATTTGTTTGAGAAATAGTCATCAGTTTTGGCATTTGTTCATTGGGTATAAGAATATCTAGATCGGCATCGTGTGGTAGCAATCCATGGCGTTGAACATAACCAACAAGTGATCCGTATGTAAGACAATATTGTATGTTGTATTGTTCGGCAAAATGAGACCATGACTGAAGAAGATCGAGTAGAATCCGTTGACGACGACGATCAGTCGATGAACAATTTGGCATTTGTTCAAGAGCTTGTTTGATAATGTCATATCGATAATAATTATCAATGAAATTTCTAAGAATAAACAGTAGGCAAAAACTACATAAAAACCGGAGCAGAAATCGTTGCTGTCGATACCACATATTCTTTTTTTTCTTCTTTAGTGTGAGAGTGTATCTTCGGATCGAATACATAATCAAACAATTTATTCGTGTTCGAAAAAACCAGACGAAACTTCTCAAAGAGAAAAGCAGAAGCGTGTACATATGTATGAAGAGAAAGAATGCTGAGGGGGATGTATGATAAGGACATCACACTGTAACATTTAGGAAATAAAAAGAGCCTCGAAATTTACATTTGATTGACTTAGTTCTGCGAATGAAGACAGATTTTGAGGGAAACATATGTCTTTTGATTTTTATATTTAAACTTATACAGCCATTGTTTACAGAAGAAAAGTACTCATATCATATACAGCGCATATGCGGATAGCTTATAACCGATTTGATTTTTTTTATACAATTTGTTTAATATTATTGTGTTCAACTTTTTATAGTTCACTTTAGTGGTTGATCTTGTGCAACGAAATGTTGATACCTTAACATAATATATATATATATATAGTGTTATTAACAGATCAAGAATTATGCATAATTTAAATATTCAAATCTCAATTTTGGTCTATGCATTTGCTAAAAGCACTGGGGGTAACATTTTGTCGAGGGCGGACATGATTTGGTTGAAGCGATCAAACTAAATATCAAACGAATAAATAAAGATAGTTGATTGTTATTTTTAAAGAGTAATACTAACCAGTATTTTTGCGTCGAGTTTTTTTTGGTTTACTGCCTTAAAAATAATTAAACTAAATCTTAACAGCAGACATCTTCTTTTTGTTATATTATCTAGAAAAGATATGCATAATATTATAAGCAACGAACAAAACGAAAAAAATCTAAAAAACGAGAAAAGAAAATTAGATAGAATTAAATTTAGCACGTGTATGCGATAACTACTACATCGTTCACTAGTTCAGAAATACGTAGCTAATCACGTGCGAACCCAAGAGCCATTTTCACATTTTCTATTTGATTGATGCACTGCTGAAGCACCATACAAAGTCGATACAATTGTCTTTGGTTCAGTTGGACATCGAGTTTGAATTCCACTAAAATAACATGTCTCTATTGGATAAACCCATTTTCGAGGAATCGATAACCATCGGTCTTGATTGTCATAGATCGTTATATTGTCTGATTGATTTCCATAGACTGGATGAAAATAATACAGAGGAAATATATCAACATGTTTCCAACTATCTTTATGAATAAATCTCGCATTTGGCTGTATAAAATGAATGCCTTGATCACGAAAATAAACGCGATTTTCGAATCCAACAATTTTCCATTGAGGTTGAATTTTAATCTCATAATCTGTCGAAAAATTCGTTTGAGAAATATTAATAAGTTTAGGAATTTGTTCATCATCGACTACAACATCAATATCACCATCATGTGGTAGCAATCCTTGACGTTGAACATAGCCAACAAGTGATCCATAGAGAAGCCAATATTCGATATGATATTTTTCTGCAAGTTGAGACCACGCTTGTAGAAGACTGAGAAGAATTCGTTGATGCTTTCGATCACCTGATTCGCATGTTGGTATTGTTTCAAGAGCTTTTTCAATCAAATCACTATCACTTAATGTCGACATTTGAGTTGATGTCAATGTTGGAACCGGTTTGTCAGCTCGTGTCCATGATCCATTAACACAAATGATTAATGGTGTATCGACAGATGTTGGTCCGTATATGTCCATGACGATTTGTTTAGGTTCTGCTGGACATGAAACTTGTATTGTATTTATTTCGCATGTTCGAAGTGGAAATATCAGATCGATTGATGTTGACATCCATTGATATTTTTGATCATATGAAGTCAATAAACCTTGATTATTAATACGAGTTTTTGTTTCTTGTGGATTATAACTATAAATTGGCCAGATATTTATAAAACTATCATCTTTCATATGAACAAATCGTGCATTTGCTGCACGAAAATCGATTCCATTCGAATGGAAATACTGTCGTTCTTTGAGATCAACAATTGACCATTGCGGATGTATGAGAAGTTTATAGTGAAATGAAAAATTCGTTTGAGAAAGTAGGACAAGTTGTGGCATGTGCTGTTCCATAATAAATATATCAAGATTTGTATCATGTGGCAATAGACTATGATTTCGAACATATCCAAGTAATGTTCCATATGCAATCCAATATTGAATTCGATTTTGACGAGCAAAATATGTCCATGATTGAAGAGTATAGAGAAGTGAGCGTTGACGAGCACGATCACTTGACGAACAAATTGGAATATCTTTTAAAGAATTATCGATTGCAGTATTATTATTAACTAACACTGAGTATACATCTACGTTTAGTTGATGATTAGCATAAATTAGAAATCCAAGAAAAAAAACTACACATAATAAACTAGAACAATATCTTGAAAAACAACGTTGTTGAGGCCACATTTGTATTTGTTTTTGAGAAAAGAAAACTGATCATATCGGTTTTCTTCAAATGTGGCACAGCTTGTCAATGCGTTATGCCGATTAATTACGAGTTAAATACTTCTGCGCGCAGAACAGCAGATGTGTTTGACAAAGAAAGTGTCCTCACTTGACATTAAAACAATAACAAAAAAAATAACACAAAAGAATAAATATTTCATGCTGATTAATTCAAAAATTTGCACTTGTTTGTCTTACCTTCAGACGTTTTTCAATGATCGTTTTCATTCACTTGATTGCTTATCGAATTTTCTGCCAAATCAACTTTAAAATCAAAGATTAATTCAATTCATCTTATCATAAATTATTTATTCGTTTTCAAGATTATTGAATTTATTTATTTTTAAGTCTCGTCTAATTATAAATAGTACATTTTATTCACTACTGAACTACACATATCTGGTACAAACAAAACACGAAGAGAAAATAATAAAATAAAATAAAAGAATAAGAAAGCATGAAACCAATTGATAGATAGTTTTTTGTTATCCTCTCGTTTTTTCTAATTAATAAATGAAATCGATCGTAAACGTTGTCGTTGATCGCTAGCGTATCGTTGTACCATAATCATCGCTTGTTGTTCCCAATGATTAATCGATTGTAAATCATTTAGTCGAACTAATTGTTCTTGAAATTCGCAGAGTGTTCGTGCTGAAAATAGAAAATCAATTTCGTCTTTTTTTTTGTTTCAATCAAGCAAATTCAAAGCACACAAAGCTAACATCGTAAAAACAATATCGAACTATGTATCTAGATACATGTTGACGATAACTAGATTATCTGTAGAAGAATGATCTAATTGAAACCAGAAGCATTAGGAAAACAAAATCAGATGAATAAAGAATGTTTAGATTTTTGTTTGGTTTTATCTCGTACGTACCATTTAGTTGTTCGCAAACGGCTTGAAGATAATCAGTATAAATACATGTTGGACATACCATCACTCGACAGACTCGATCCGGTGGACAACGAATTGTCTTAAATGCGAACAGTCAAAACAATAGAACACTTCGAAGGTTTTCTTTTCTTAATTCTTACATGACACAATTGACTTGTTGACGGACAGATTTGTCTCACACAACCTCTTGCATCTCGTATATATTCTCCTGAACACGAACTAGTCGGTGTAGGCGGACAAACAGTCGCCGGTAATTGAGTAACAGACATTGATACAGTTACGTCTAAATATTAAATTAATTTTCAGGTTTTTTATTTTTTTTATTATTCGTTTTACCGGGCAGCAATGGCGTATGTTTTTTAAAGCATGAATGTATTTTAAACCATTGTTCTTTGGTTATTTCATGTGAGTTACATTTATATACAATACTTTTCCATCGTTTATCGTGAAAATTAAAACAACGAAAACGTATCGATTGTCGTCGATCTAAATATCGACTATGTATTTGTCGTTGCTCGTCGGAAGAAAAATATTTATTCAATAATTGTATTCGTTCATCAGTAAAACAAGTTGGATAACATTGATCGAATGAATAACTATCACCGTCGATGAAGAGCCATTTTTTCGTATATAAATCGCATCGATAAGTGATTTGAATCATACTATTAAACGCACAGGTAAGTTTAAGATCGTAATAAGTTAGTTGTGAAGTAAATTTTGTTGAATAAACATAGTGAGATGGAGTTGATAATTGAGCAACGAAATGTGAAACGTCCGTTTGAGGACAATCGGCGGCAATTGAAACACTCGTGCGAGTGGTTGGTAATGTTGTCGGTCGACTAACAACGATTTCTAATGGGGCAGGTTTATATCCGGCTTGAATAAAAATATGATTTTTCATATTTTCAAAACAAACTCGTAATTCAACTTACGACAAATAAAATTTCGATTTTGATATATTAATTTCCATTGTTTACTCTTGATTTCACATTGATATTGTACTTTGATTTGTGTATTATAATCGGGATGTTTACATTTAATCAACGCTATCGTTCGATTAACTGTAACAACTAACATTTCACTCGAATGAATCGAACGAATTCCATCGAATAGAATCGGACAAACTAAAACACAACAACAAGAACATATAGAAAATTAATGAAGATATAAGATTCGACTGTCAATCGGTCGTGTTCGTTTGCAAACATAGGGTGCTGGTTTCCATTCGATTCTAGTTCCCAAACAAACAAGCGAACTATTTCGTCGACAGCGAACATTTAACATAACCCGAGACTGATCGACTGTTGCACATTGATTTTTCGGACACCAGTATCGATCGGGAATTTTCTCTTGACCATTTTTCCATAGATAAGTCTGATTATCTTCTGAAAAACAAAACGCTACATACGAAGTTCTACTGTATCGAATACGGACTTTGTCGAATGCCGTCAATCCAAAGAAAATCTGCTAATTGAAAATATCGATATGAACTTCCGTTAAATGTCAAACGTGTTTCATCGAGATAATTGTTGACAATATCCGTAATAAGCATTTGTTCGGCATGATTATCAATGGTTAATAGTTGAGAATTATTTTTATATATTTGACAATTTTGTTGTGCTTTACTCCATTTCGTACAGAAAGCTTTACGTGGAATACATTCTTGTCGACGAAGACAAAACGTGTATAAATGAGTACGACTTTGTACGGTCAGACAATGATCTTCATCGTAATAGACCGAAGTCGAATCTGAATCGAGAGATATATTCACATACGGCTCAGTTGAAATAAAAAAAGTTTACTTTTTTCATCAACTGTAGACATTAGTGTTAAAGGAAATTTGTTTTTGATATCTTTCAAATAGACAAATTTCGAAATCGATTCTAAAAAAATTAATTCTCTCAATTGTTTTCTCTTGTATTCATAAAATAGAGAAATTTTACCTTCATTATCCGTCAATCGACGTTTGCAAATAAATGGACCTGGTTCCGATTGTCTTCTCGATGCTAAACATATCTGCGTATCGTTGCCTTCCGATTGACAGACGATATTCAAAACAACATGATCTCGTCCTTTGCCACCCAAACAACTACCATTCATATCACACCAATATTTATCATCGATATTAGCCAAACCTTGTCCACTGAGATTCCATCGATAGATATCATTCAAACCTTTCGAACCATCGATCCACATCCATTGTGCTCGAGCAACATATTTACTTTTCAATGTATCGTTTCTATCGAGTAATGTTTGATCAGAATAAAGCGTTATGATATCATTAATCAGCGCGTATTCAGCATCATTTTCGATTGTTAATAAATTTGCATTCATCTTGTCTTGTTGACAAATTTTCAACGCATCGAATTTAGTCGTACAAAAAGCACTACGTTGATTTTGAGGACAAACTTGTCGACGAAAGCAGAATGTATACTGATGTGTATTCGTTCGGACAACGACGCAAGGAGTCGAATCATTGAAAACAATGGTTGTATCTAAAAAAAACAAAAATCATATTTCGATTGAAAATAATTCTTGTCTACTTGGATAAGTCGGAGCTGGAGCTTGGATTAGAAGAGGAACGGATTTGTTCTTCTCTTGAAGAATACCATCTATTAAACATATAAACGGAGCTCGATCCCAATGCGTTTGTTTTCTTGCAAAACATGGTCGTTTTTCACATCGGAGATTAAGTATAAGAAAATTTCCTAGAGAATTTTTCGGTTGACATTCATTCGAACACCAGAATGAACTATTCACTAAATTGTCAGTATAATCTATATACGCATAGAAGTTCAATATTTTAAACAAGCACTTCACAAGAATAAATTCTTTTTTTCTTTCTTACTAGAACCAATCCAAAGAAAATTCGGTAGTGGTAAATCAATGGACGTATCTTTCGAATTGAATAATTCAATAAGATTATCTTGAATTGTTTCAATTGTTTTTTTCGACAAAGAAACAAGATCAATTAGTTGACTATTAGATGAATAGGTTTTCGAGCAAAATCCTGATGATGTATAACGATTATATGGATGTTGTTTATCACTACTTCGTTGTAAACAGATAGCTATTGTTCGATTTTCAGTTTTAAGAATCAATTGATGACAATGTGTTGATGGATTATAGATTGGAATTGAATAGACAAAAGCTAAACAGCAACAATATCAAAACAGACTATGTTTTGCAGGTGTGTATATATATATATATCAAATTCTCTTATTGGATTTATTTGTATTAAAAATGTGAATAGAAATGCAACAGTTGTGCTAATGATATATGATCTCGTCGATGAAGGAATCAATTTTACGTATGATAAAAACACAAGTGAACTAATTGACTGTTTCAAACAAGTGATTTTGTACTTGAAAACTTACTTTGAATAAAGAGTAAATAAATTTGAATAAGAAGATAATTAATATACATTATAAACGAGTTGTTTATTGAATAAACAATAATCACAATCCAAGATATTTCACGTTCGTTCTTCGTTGTCTTTTATGTCATCGATCTAGAAAATAAAAAATCGATTTGAAACAATTTTTCACTTATGCGTAATCTATGCATAATTTAGTGTTTCATCATCAGATTAAAAAAAAAGGCAGCCGAAGTGTCTGTTACTTTCGCGTCATTGATTTCTCTAGAATGAAAACTAAAAAGAAAGAAGAGAAGCAGCAAAAAAAACGACAGTTCCTACCTAATTTTCTATTTCTGTTTTCTCTCTCTCTCTCTTTCACTCTTGTTCGCTTAGTCAAGTATCAAATTCTTCGATGGACTACTGTGTGAACATAATATTTAATAGACACTTCTAATCATCATTGTCGTTTAATCGAAAAAGAAGCAAGAAAAAACATTTGATTATAATCTTCGTTGTTTTTTTTCGTTATATTATTTTTACTCGTCTAATCATTTTTTCTATGTCTATTTCAAAGACAAAAACAATGATGATGAACCAAACTAAACAAATACTCAAGTAGTAATTCGATAAAATAGAAAAGACTATCTCTATGTCACTTATGTCAAGTGAATTTTTCATCATCATCATCAAGGTTGCATTCTTTTTCTTTCTCAAATGGATATGATATCGAATTCGTCGATAAAAAAAAAGAAAATATGCTTGTCAATCATAATCATTCGTTTTACCTTTGCGACGTGATTTTAATGCGCAAAAAAATCTGATTTTCATCTTATTCATCGATTTAATACCGTTTTAATATATTGGCTATGTTCGATTTTCTTTTTCTTTTCGTATTCGAGCAAGTTTTAATTAGATTTCTATCTTGACATTGACGTACTTACAAAGAACAAAAATAACATCAAAAGATTGAATATGATCAGGAAATATTTCGTAATTCTTCTCTTGTCATTCGTGTTTTTCAACATTTGACAACACTTGCCCATATTTTTCTCCTCGTTCTCATATGTCAATCGGATGTGTACTTATATCTATTGTTTGTTGGAGAGAGAGAGAGAGAGGCAGAGGAATAGATCGAAGAAGAACAAAAACGGTAGATGTGTGTTTTGTATCGAAATGGATTACAGAAGTAATGAAATATCTTGCACTCTCTCTTTCGTTCGGTTTTTTGTATTTAGTCACAATACAGACATGTTGATTGTCAGGAGATAATAAAGAGAAATTCGTTCGATATCAATTGAATAGAATATTACTCGAAAATATAAATTAAAAAAAAGAACAACCAAAGCAAGTCTATCGAGTCAGCGTAAAACCAAATAGCAACAGATGCAAGATGATAGTCTTGTAGCCTCGTCGTCCAGATTAAAACCTCGATATTCAATCAAGGTTATTGAAATTAATGATGAGTCGTGAATTGACAAAACAAAAGGCTGGTTTTTTTTTGGCTGTTCGGATGTAATTCAATTGATAGAAACGAGAAGATATTTGATCTAATCAACTGTCTAAGCACATATCTGTGAACTTATCGTTTATTGACATTTTTCTTTCGAGAAACGCTTTTTCTTCTATGTGACTCTAAAAGTCAATCAACCGAGTGAGATCTTCATGTTCTGGTTTTTATCTATTGATTCGAGATCAAATAAGTTCGATGTGTTTGTTTTTACGTGTCAACATAAATCTGTTTGGCAATTGACTTTATTTGACGAAAATTTTCGAAACTTTCGTTTTCTTTTTTTCTTCACAATTCGAATAGAGTAATCAATCGATCAATCAACGTCAGAACAAATCAATGCGCGCATCACATCTTTCTCTCGATGTTTTTTCTCCATACACAATAACAAAATAGTGCGGAAAGACTAATCCGCATTCTTCCGGTTCGTATACATACATCATATGCAAGAGATAGACAGAACGGAAAACTATCATAACAACAGAATGACGTCAATAACAGACAGAAAAACAACAACTTATCACAATAATAGATATTCAAGTTCAATTTCGATTTTCGTTTCAATACGAGAGAGAGATGTCGCTCAATGAGCTTTTGGATTAATCTCAGTAGTTGTTGTTTTCTGAGAAATGGCATCGTCGTCGTCGTTTCCGTAGCTTGTTTTTAATCTGCTGACATCTATAAACAAAATTGAAGAGAATTTTTTCATCGTAAAACAATCGTAAGAAAAGATTTTCGAATGAAAATTCTTGATAATTCGATGAAAATTTCTCGAAACGAATTTCATCTGCCAAACAAACATAATATTCTCAAATAACATCATTTATAGAGTTTCATATTCTCTGAAGAATCACTATGGCCATAGATAATGTTGATTCGGCGACGAGCTTTTTCTTTTCTTCTTCTTCTGTTCTTCTTTTTTTTTCGACAAATAAATAAACACATCGAACGAAGACATTGAAAAGATCTCTGATTTCAATCAACAAAGAACTGAATCATTTTTATAGATATTCGAAAAACATAATTTATTCATCTCCGAAAATTCTTCGACAAATGCGTCGACGACGTCGTGTTTTTTAAATGGCCGGTTTTGGCCAACAACAACAACAACAACAAACAAATAAATTTCATTATTTTCACTCGAATCAATCGCCTTTTCTTCTACCATCGACCAAAACAAATTCATCTGCATGCCCAAATTTATCTTCTCTCAATCATTCGATGACAAATTCGTCGACACCTTCTCCTTGGCTTCAGCATCCTTCATTAACCAATGCCGGTGATAACAAACATGCAATAATTGAATCTGATGGACACAACATACTTTCAACTGATTCACAATTAACAACAATGCATAGACCACCATCATCAATATCATTAAATTGTGATTGTACGAATGTCAATCAACAATCCAATGAAAATTATGGACATTTTTTTGTTAAAAAATCTTTTCACAAACCAACCTATTGTCATCATTGTGTTGAAATGCTCTGGGGTCTCATAGGACAAGGTTATTATTGCGAAGTTTGCAATTTTATTTGTCATGAACGATGCCGAAAACTTGTTATTTCACCATGCTCAAGTATTGCACCTATACTTATAAAAGTAAATCTTCAGTTTTTGTTTTTTTTCTACGAGAAGAATTCATTGAGAGAAAACCATATTTTGTGTTCATTAGAATCCCGTGTGCCATATTTGGTCGGATATATCCCGGTTTAAACGTAAATTTTGCAATGTCTGTCGAAAGCGACTGGAAGATTTTTCCGCTGTACGATGTGAAGGTGAGTAGTTCGAAACGATTGATTCTTAGACATATATCGATCATTTTGCTTTACTATTATTCAGAAAGAAAACAGAATAATATTCAGGTAATCGATAGTAACAAGTTCTACTAACGATTAACGATTTGACTAATATTTTCGTTTTTTTTATTGACAAAAGAAAAAACTAACAAAACATTTTTTGTTTTCTAGTGTGCGAATATTATGCACATGAAGATTGCAAAGATTTTGCTGTTAATGATTGTAAAGAAACAGCAACTTATGCGCCCAGTCGAGATAATGTAAGATCGATCGGATTCTTGAGGCTAGTTTCTTATTTTGATTATCGAATATTTTTGTTCACAGTCATCGACAGCAGTGAGACACCATCATCATTGGCGTGAAGGTAACTTGCCAACGAATTCGAAATGTGCCGTTTGTCGAAAAACTTGTTGGTCAAGCGAATGTCTCGCTGGAATGAGATGTGAATGGTGTGGAATAACCGTACGTCGACCTCCAAGTTTAAAAAAAAAAAAACTATTTTCAATTGTATGATCATTTAGACTCATAGCACGTGCCGTTCACGTGTACTCGAAGAATGTGGTTTTGGTACACTA
>Ga0209930_1000907_pt1 | contig 55376 bp, 66 predicted proteins | sample ThiBiot_500_biof_2_FD_183948 | JGI IMG/M metagenome (GOLD analysis project Ga0209930, IMG submission 183948) | Wastewater bioreactor microbial communities from Cape Town, South Africa - Thiocy_cont_500_biof (SPAdes) | ecosystem: Engineered > Bioreactor > Thiocyanate-remediating >...
GCGGCACGATCACCGTCCACTCGAAATCCGACAGCTCGTATCGTCTCGGGCTCATCCAAATCTCCTTTCAGAGCTTGAATCACGCCCGCGATCAAATGGGTAGCCCGTTTATGAGTTTGTGACCTAGGCCGATTGCTGCGATCCTGCCGCCGGGCAGGGGGCGTTCGGGAACAGCGAAGCGCGGCTTCTACTGTCTCCGTCGCCCGGCTGGGGGCTGGATCGGGGCATCGGTTCCTGCTTTCGTGCATCGAGTCGGAATTGGCTCGACCGCGCGGCTCATAGACCCGCAATGTGACGGATCAAGTACGTCAGTCGTGCAATCGTTCCGAAAGGAATGCGATCAGCGCCTCGACCCGCGCGGGACGCAACGGGCTGGGCGGGGTGAGCAAATGCAGCCCGACCGGGGCGGGGCGCCATTCGGGGAGAATCTCGGTCAGCCGCCCGTCGTTGAGCGCGTCGCCGAGGATGAAATCGGGCAGGCGCGCGATGCCGAGCCCGGCGATCAGCGCCGGCATCAGCGAATCGCCGCTGTTGGCGGCAAGCGGCCCGCTCGCGCGCACCGCGACCTCCGCCCCGCCCGGCCCGCGGAAGCGCCAGGGGCCGGTGACGTTGGTGTAGCCGAGAAGGCGGTGGTCGCCCAATTCGCCCGGGTGGCGCGGGGTGCCGTAGCGTTCGAGATAGGCCGGCGCGGCGACGATATGCGAGGCGACGCTGCGCAGCCGCCGCGCCCGCAGCGAACTATCGGGCAATTCGGCGATGCGCAGCGCGACATCGAACCCCTCGGCGACGATATCGACCCGCGCGTCGGACAAAGCGAGCTCGATCTCGATCGCGGGATGCGCGGCGAGAAATTCGGCGATCAGCGGCGCGACATGCGTGACCCCGAAGGTCATCGGCGCGGCGACGCGCAGCCGGCCCGCGGGGGCCGAGGCGGCATCGTGCGCCGCCTCCTCCGCCGCCACCGCTTCCGCCAACATGCGCTGCGCGCGTTCGGCGAGCGGCTTGCCCGCCTCGGTCAGCGTCAGCCGGCGCGAGGTGCGGTGGAACAGCGACTGGCCGAGCGACGCTTCGAGCCGCGCCACCGCCTTGGACACGGTCGCCTTGGAAACCCCCATCGCGGTGGCGGCGGCGCTGAACGAACTGTGATCCGCCACGGTGGCGAAGGTCGCCCAGGCTTCGAGGTCCGGCAGTCGCATGAATCACCCCTATCGGGAAACGATTCGTTTCGAACGTTTCCGTTTTCGCGTTGATCGCGCCAACCTATGTTCGGGTCAAGCAATGGAGGTTCTGATGACCGACATCCTGACCCATTCCGGCATCGAGCGCCGCGCGTTCGACAGCCTCGGCCACGCCGATCACGGCTGGCTCGACGCGCATCATCATTTCTCCTTCGCCGATTACGACGATCCGGCGCGGATGGGATGGGGCGCGATCCTTGTATGGAACGACGATACGATCGCGCCGCAGAGCGGTTTCCCGCCGCATCCGCATCGCGACATGGAGATCATCACCTACGTTCGCAGCGGGGCGATCACGCACCAGGATTCGCTGGGCAATCGCGGACGCACCGCCGCCGGCGACGTCCAGGTGATGAGCGCCGGTTCGGGCGTCCGCCACGCCGAATATAATCTGGAAGACGAGGCGACGACCCTGTTCCAGATCTGGATCCTGCCGCGCCAGCCGGGCGGCAACCCAAGCTGGGGCGCCAAGCCCTTCCCGAAAGGCGATCGCTCGGGCCGGTTCGTCACGCTGGCGAGCGGCTTCGGCGACGACGGCGACGCGCTGCCGATCCGCGCCGATGCGCGCGTGCTGGGCGCGACGCTCAAGGCGGGCGAATCGCTCGACTATGATCTCGGCGCCGGGCGCCACGGCTATCTCGTCCCCGCCACCGGGCGGATCACGATCAACGGCGAGCCCTTCGCGGCGCGCGACGGCGCGGCGCTGTCGGGCGGGCGGCGCTTCACGATCGCGGCGCAGGAAGATGCCGAGCTCGTGATGGTCGATTCGAACTGACCTGTCCCCCCAGCCGCCCGGTCTTCCCCCCGCCGGGCGGCACCCCCTTTCTTCAAATGGAGCTGACACGATGACCAAGGTTCTGGTGCTTTATTATTCGTCCTACGGCCATATCGAGCAGATGGCCGACGCGATGGCGGAAGGCGCGCGTTCGGCCGGGGCCGAGGTGGATATCCGCCGCGTCCCCGAAACCGCGCCCGCCGAGGTGGTGAAGGCCGCCGGCTTCAAGACCGATACCGCGCATCCGGTGATCGAAGGCCCCGATGCGATGGGCGATTACGACGCGGTGATCGTCGGCGCGCCGACCCGTTTCGGGCGGATGCCGAGCCAGATGGCGGCATTCTGGGATACCGCGGGCGGCTTGTGGATGCGCGGCGGGCTCGTCGGCAAGGTTGGCGGCGCCTTCACGTCGAGCGCTTCGCAGCACGGCGGGCAGGAAACCACCCTGTTCTCGATCATCACCAACCTGCTGCACCACGGCATGACGATCGTCGGGCTCGATTACGGCTTCACCGAGCAGATGGGCGTCGACAAGGTCCGCGGCGGCGCGCCTTATGGCGCGACGACGATCGCGGGCGGCGACGGCAGCCGCCAGCCGAGCGCGGAGGAACTCGACGGCGCACGCTATCAGGGCCGCCGCATCGCCGAGACAGCGGCGAAGCTGAAGGCGTAAGGTTGTCTGGAAATGCGCTGAAACCGCATTTTCCAAAGGACTCTAAGATCATGACCACCCAGCCCGCATTGTTCGTGTCGCACGGCTCGCCGATGATCGTCGCCGAGCCGGGCGCGGCGCGCGACTTCCTCAGCGGGCTGGGCGACATGCTAAAGCGCCCGGCGGCGATCCTCGTCGTCTCGGCGCATCACGATATGCCCGGCGCGGTGGTGACGACCGCGGCACACCCGGGGACGATCCACGATTTCGGCGGATTCCCCGAGGCGCTCTATCGGCTCGACTATCCGGCACCCGGCGCGCCCGATCTCGCCGCGCGGGTCGCGACGCTGGTTGCCGACTCAGGCGTGCCGGTCCGTGCCGATCCGACGCGCGGGTTCGATCACGGCGCGTGGGTGCCGTTGCTGCTCGGCTGGCCGGCGGCGGATATTCCGGTCGTCCAGCTTTCGATCAGCAGCGAACACAACCCCGATTGGCATCATCGCATCGGCACGGCGCTCGCGCCGCTGCGCGCGGACAATGTGCTGGTGATCGGATCGGGCAGCATGACGCACAATCTGCGCGAGGTGTTCGCCGCGCGCCGCACGGTCGACGCGCCGACCCCCGAATGGGTCAGCGCCTTCGCCGAGTGGATGCACGCGCGGTTGACCGCGGGCGACACGCGCGCGGTGCTCGACGCGATCGAGATCGCGCCCGAGGGGCGGCGCAATCACCCGACCCCCGATCACCTGCTGCCGCTCTACACGGCGCTCGGCGCGGGCGGCGCGGGAGCCAAGGCGATCCGGCTCCACCACAGCTACACTTATGGCGTGCTGGCGATGGACGCTTATTCCTTCGACTGACCCGGCGCCTGCTCGGTCACGGTGGCTTTCGCCCCGGCGGCGACCTGATCGGGGATCGCCGGATCAGCGGGGAAATCGCGCCGTGCGCGGGCGAACAGGAAGCGCGCCCGCGCGGCGCCCGGCTCGCTCGCGCTGGTGCCGACCCAGCGCCAGTGCCACGGCTCCCATTTCACGCGCTGGATATTGCTCGGCGGGAAGGACATTTCGAAGCCGAAGCGCGGCGCGTTCTCGCGCAGCCAGCGGAAGGCGGGCTTGGCGGCCATGCAGCCTTCGGCGTCGCGGCAGCCGTCGGCCGGGCGGACGGTGAAATCGAGCGCATAGCCGGTGCCGTGCTCGCTATGCCCCGGCGGCGCGACCGAAATCGAGCGATCGCCGTCGGTCGCCTCGGCGCGGGGCTTGCAGAAGGTCGCCTCCTGCGATTCGAGCGACCGGTGGCACGACAAGGCATAGAGCCGCCCCTGCACCGCCGGGTCGCCCGCCGCCGCGGTGAGCAGGCGTTCGAGCGCGGCCATCGCCTCGGGGCGCAGCCGGCAGGTGCCAATGATCGCCACCCCCGGCGGGGCGGTCACCAGATCGCGGTCGGCGGCGTCGCCATAGGGCAGATGCCCCAACGCCCGCCCGTCGGCGGCGACCAGGGCGCTCGCCCCGCCGCACACCTGCGCTTCGACCGGCGCGGCGATGAGGAGCGATATCAGGAAAAGGCTGCGCAGCATCATGTCGCTTCCTCTGGCCTCGAAGCGTGGTCGGTGGCAAGGGCGGGGCATGTTGGGCGAGAAAGTGCTGTTCCTCGATGGCGAGGCCTTGGTGATCGACAAGCCGGCGGGCTTGCCGGTCGATCGGCCGCGCGACGGCGCGATCAGCCTCGAAAACCATCTCAACAGCCTGACCTTCGGGTTCAAGCGCTGGCCGCAGCCGGTGCATCGGCTCGATCGCGATACCAGCGGCTGCCTTTTGCTGTCGCGCAACCCCAAGGCGCATGCGCGCTTCCAGCAGGCGTTCGAAAGCGGCGCGGTGCAGAAACGGTATCTTGCAGTGCTCGACGGCGTGCCGGCGGGCGAGAGCGGCGAGATCGATTTGCCGCTCGCCAAGGTCTCGACCCGCGAGCGCGGCTGGTGGATGACCGGCGACGCCAAAAAGGGCAAGGCGGCGCGCACCGCGTGGCGGCTGATCGCGGCGCGCGACGGGCTGGGGCTGGTCGAATTCCGCCCCGCGACCGGGCGCACCCACCAGATCCGCGTTCATGCGCTCGAAGGGCTGGGACATGCGGTGGTCGGCGACCCCGTCTATGGCACGGCGCATCCGGCGGGGATGATGCTCCACGCCGCCGAGCTGATCGTGCCGCGCGCGGGGAAAGAGGATGTCGCGGCGGTCGCGCCCTGGCCCGAGCGATTCGCCAAAATCGGATTCGGTGACCCGGATGCCTGAGATCGTCGTGCCCGAGGATGCGATCGAGGAGCGCTTCCTCGCCGCGACGGGGCCGGGCGGGCAGAATGTCAACAAGGTCGCCACCGCCTGCCAGCTGCGCGTCAACGTCTATCGGCTCGGGCTACATCCCGAAACGTTCCGGCGGCTGAAGCTGCTCGCGGGATCGCGGCTCGGCGCGAGCGGAGTGCTGGTGCTCACCGCGCGGCGCTATCGCACGCAGGAGGCCAATCGCGCCGATGCGCGCGAACGGCTCGCCGACTTGCTCGCGCGCGCCGAGGAGCGCGAGGCGCGGCGGGTGAAGACCAAGCCGTCGCGCGCCGCCAAGGCACGCCGCGTCGACGCCAAGAAGGGGCGCAGCGTGGTCAAGGCCGGACGCGGCAAGGTGCAGCTGGACTGAGCGGCAAAGTTCACGAAGTTCACGCGAGTGACGAGCGGTTCTCCGTTCGTCATGCCAGGCTCGACCCGGCATCCAGAGCCGAGGGCGATATCGCTTGTGACTCTCGATGCCGGGTCGCGCCCGGCGTGACGGGGATAGTTTGGAGGCCCCAATTTCTTGTTCATTCCCGCCTTCGCGGGAATGACGTAGAGCGCACCCATGTACCAATTCGATATCGCCGCCGGCTCGAAGGCCGATCTCTACCGCGAACTGGCTGGGGCGCTCGACGCGCTGACCGCCGACGAGCCCGATGCGATCGCCAATATGGCCAATGCCGCCGCGCTGTTGTGGCAATATCTGCCCGATCTCAATTGGGCCGGCTTCTACCGCATGGTCGGGGGTGAACTGGTGCTCGGGCCGTTCCAGGGCAAGCCGGCGTGCATCCGCATCCCGCTGGGCAAGGGGGTGTGCGGCGCCGCGGCGGCGAGCCGGCAGACGCAATTGGTCGCCGACGTCCACGCCTTCGCCGGGCATATCGCGTGCGATGCGGCGAGCGCGTCGGAGCTGGTCGTGCCGGTCGTCGCGGCGGACGGGCGGCTGGTGGGGGTGCTCGATCTCGACAGCCCGTCGGTCGGGCGGTTCGATGCCGATGACGCCGCGGGGTGCGAGGCGCTGGTCGCGCTGATCGCCGATCGTATCGCCTGAGTCGGATCGCTGCTATTTGTCGTGCGCGGGTTGCGGGGGGGAGCGAGATGCGCTGGTTGATATTGTCGGCTGCGATGCTCGGGCTGGTCGCCGTCGAGGGCGCCGCGATCGCCCAGCGCGGCGATCGGGTGCCCGGCGGGGTGGTCGTCGCGGTGCCGCTGGATCGCGAGGACGACGCGCCGCCGCTGCGCTCGACGCCGCTCCCGCCACCGGTGGTGAGGCACGCTCCCGACGGCGCGACGGTGACGACGAGCAGCACCGCGCCGGGCTATGACGTCAACGCCGATTACTATCGCGACCGTTCCGGCGCGACCGTCAGCACCCAGACCGCGCGTTCCTATCCGGTGCCGAAGCCGATGCCGCGGCGCAAGCCGCGGCGTCGCGCGAGATAGGCGGCGCAGGTGCCGCCGGCGGCCGTCACTTCGCCGCCGCGCGTCCGGCGAAGCTGATCAGGCTTTCCGCGCCGTTCGCGCCGATCGCCGAGACGCCGACGAAATGGTCGTCGACCGGCACGTCCTTCAGCACCGCCGTCGTGACGCCGCCCGCGACCTCGCGCTGGTCGCTCCAATCCTGTTGATCGGCGCGCCGCCAGTGGAGGCGATAGCCGGTCGCGCCGGGCGCCGCGCTCCATTTGACATTGGTGTCGCGGCCGAGCGCCCCGGCGATCGACACCCCGGCGGGGGCGGCGGGCGCCGCCGCGAGCCGCGCCAGCGTCGCGACGTTGATCGCGGTGACCTTCGACAGATAGGCGAAGTCCATCCCCTCGATCGTATCGCCATAGACGATGCCGTTCTCGGTGCGCAGATCCTGGTGCTGGCGATCCCAATTCTCCGCCGCGACGGTAAAGCGCACCGCGGGATAGCCTTCGCGCAGGAAGGGCTCGTGGTCGCCGCCGCGGCCGAACCGGTCGGGCCGGCGATCGACGAAGGCGGCGAAATCGCCGGGCAGCGCCTGCGCGATGCCGTGGATCGTCTTGGCCAGCGCGCGACTCGGGCCGTCGTCCTCGCCGCCGATCGCGCGGCGTTCGACCTGTTCGGCAAGCGTCTCGCTGGTGCGGATCCCTTCCGAAAAGACGCGGACATAATCGCCCGCCCTGACCCCGCCCTGTCCGATCGAATTGCCGACGATATCGTTGTTGAGCATCGCGTCGACCTGCCAGCCGCGCGCCTTGGCGGTCTCGGCGAGCAGGGTCGCGCCCCACAATCCCTGCTCCTCGCCGGAGAAGGCGACATAGACGATATTGGCGGCGAACTTCTCCTTCGACAAGATCCGTGCCGCTTCGAGCACCAGCGCGACGCCCGAGGCATCGTCATTGGCGCCGGGGGCGTCCGAGGTGATGTCCATCACGTTCGACACGCGGCTGTCGATATGCCCGCCGACAATGACGAAGCGGTTGGGATCGCTGCCCTTCTGGATGCCGAGCACATCCTCGATCACCACCCCGTCGCGCGCGCGCGGGCCGGTGAAGCGTCGCGACAGCCGCTCGACCGAAATGCACCCGCCGCATTGTTTCGACAGGCTCGCGAATTCCGCCGCGACCCAGTTGCGCGCCGCGCCGATCCCGCGCTTCGGATCGGTGGCGGAGGAGAGCGAGTGGCGCGTGCCGAAGCTGACGAGCTTTTCCACCGAGGCGCGCAGCTTCTCGGGCGAGGGCGCTTCGCGCGCGGCGGCGGGGGTGGCGAGCAGGAGCGCGGTGAGGGGGAGCAGCGTGCGATTCATGAATCCTCGGGGTCGTTCGGAAAGGAAATTCTCTGTCATTGCCGTGAAGGCGGCAATGACGGGAAGCGGGGTGTGCCGCCGCTCAGCTCAGCCGGTCGATCGCGGCGCGGTCGAGATTGCCCGGGACGATCATCAGTGGCACCGGCATCGCGCTCAGATCGCCGGTGAAATGCGCGATGAGCGGGCCGGGCGTGCCGTTGGTCGCCGCGCCCAGCACCAAGGCGGCGATATCGGGATTGGCGGCGATCATCTCGCGGATCACCTTCGGCCCGTCGCCCTGCCGCACGGTCAGCGAGGGGCGCAGCCCGGCCTCCTCGATCAGCGTGCCGGCGGCGCGCGCGACCAGCCCCTCGGCGTGGAGCCGCGCTTCCTCCTCGATCGTCGCCTGGACGCCGCCGAAAGCGATGAATTCCTGCGGCGGGATCAGCGCGAGAATCTCGACTCCACCCCCTGTCTTGACCGCACGGCGCGCGGCGAAACGCAACGCGATTTCCGCCTCCGGCGTATCGTCGATCACGGTCAGATAGATCCGCATCAGTAATGCCCCCTAATCGGCTTGGTTATCGGCCTGCGGGCTTGACCGCGCAAGGGCGGGGCGCGAGAGACGGGGAGACTACTCACCTCTCCCCGGGGAATTGAATGCCGATCGAGATCAAGATGCCCGCGCTCTCGCCGACGATGGAAGAGGGCACGCTCGCCAAGTGGCTGGTGAAAGAAGGCGACACGGTGAAGGCCGGCGACCTGATGGCCGAGATCGAAACCGACAAGGCGACGATGGAATTCGAGGCGGTCGACGAGGGTGTGGTCGAAAAGATCGTCGTCCCCGAAGGCGCCGATGGCGTGAAGGTCGGCGAAGTGATCATGCTGCTCTCGGGTGAGGGCGAGGTTGCCGCGCCCAAGCCGGCCGCCCCGAAACAGGAAACCGCCAAGCCGGAAGCGCCCAAGCCCGAAGCCGCACCGCAGGCAGCCGCGCCCGCCGCCGCGCCGGCGCCAGCCCCCGCCGCCAAGGCGCCCGCGCGCGCCGAGGGCGATCGGGTGAAGGCGAGCCCGCTCGCGCGGCGCATCGCCGAGCAGAAGGGCGTCGATTTGGGCGCGATCGCGGGTTCCGGCCCGAACGGGCGGATCGTCAAGGCCGATGTCGAGGGCGCTCAGCCCGGCGCGGCGCCGGCTGCGCGTGCTGCCGCGCCGGCCGCCGCCGCTGCCCCGGTCGCGCCGGCGCACGTGCCGGATATCCCGCATGAGGCGACCAAGCTCAGCAACATGCGCAAGACGATCGCGCGCCGCCTGACCGAATCGAAGCAGCAGGTGCCGCACATCTATCTCACCGTCGACGTGCGGCTCGACAAATTGCTCAAGCTGCGCAGCGAGCTCAATGCCAGCCTCGAGGCGCGTGGGGTCAAGCTGTCGGTCAACGATCTGATGATCAAGGCGCTCGCGGTCGCGCTGGTGCAGGTGCCGAAGTGCAACGTGATGTTCACGCCGGATCAGCTGATCAGCTTCGCCCGCGCCGACATTTCGGTCGCGGTATCGACCCCCGAAGGGCTGATCACCCCGGTGATCACCGAGGCGGACAGCGCCTCGCTCTCGTCGATTTCGACGCGGATGAAGGATCTCGCCGCGCGGGCGCGCGACAAGAAGCTCAAGCCGGAGGAATTCACCGGCGGCACCGCCTCGCTCAGCAATATGGGCATGTACGGGATCAAGCAGTTCGAGGCGGTGATCAATCCGCCGCAGGGCATGATCATGGCGGTCGGCGCGGGCGAGAAGCGCCCCTATGTGATCGACGACGCGCTCGGCATCGCCACGGTGATGTCGGCGACCGGCAGCTTCGATCACCGCGCGATCGACGGCGCCGACGGGGCGGAGCTGATGCAGGCGTTCAAGGCGCTGCTCGAAAACCCGCTGGGCATGCTCGCCTGAGATGATGCGATGACCCGGGCGGTGATCATCGAACTGCTGCACCTCTGCGTGGGGCTGATCGCCACCGGGCTGATGTTCTGGGCCGCCGCCTGGTCGTATCCGCAGGGCGCGGACACGATCTGGGCGGTCGGCTATGCGGCGCTGATCGCGGTCGCGGCGATGAGCCTCTACGAAATCCGCCGCGCCTGGAAGCGCGGCCGCCAGATGCGAGATGATTGATGGCTGACACCTACGACCTTATCGTGCTCGGCTCGGGCCCCGGCGGCTATGTCGCGGCGATCCGTGCTGCGCAGCTCGGGCTCAAGACCGCGATCGTCGAGCGCGAATTGCTCGGCGGAATCTGCCTCAACTGGGGCTGCATCCCGACCAAGGCGTTGCTGCGCTCGGCCGAGGTGTTCCACCAGATGCAGCACGCCAAGGATTACGGGCTGGTCGCGGAGAAGATCTCGGCCGATCTCGATGCGGTGGTGAAGCGCTCGCGCGGGGTGGCGAAGCAGCTCAATCAGGGCGTTACGCACCTGATGAAGAAGAACAAGATCGCGGTCCATATGGGCGAGGGCAAGCTGACCGGCGCGGGCAAGCTGACCGTTAGCGACAAGGACGGCAAGAAGACCGAGCTCGCCGCGAAGAACATCATCGTCGCGACCGGCGCGCGCGCGCGCGACCTGCCCTTCGCCAAGGCCGACGGCAAGCGCATCTGGACCTATCGCCACGCAATGACCCCGGCGGAGATGCCGACGAAATTGCTGGTGATCGGATCGGGGGCGATCGGGATCGAATTCGCCAGCTTCTACAACGATCTCGGCGCCGAGGTGACGGTGGTCGAGATGCTCGACCGCGTCGTGCCGGTCGAGGATGCCGATGTCTCGGCGTTCCTCGAAAAGGCGCTCAAGAAGCAGGGCATGACGATCCTGACCGGCGCGGGGATCAGCAAGCTGGATGTCGGCGCGAACGGCGTCAAGGCGACGCTGAAGGACAAGGCCGGCAAGGAAAGCGTCAGCGAGTTCAGCCATGTTATCGTCGCGGTGGGGATCGTGCCCAACACCGAAAATATCGGGCTCAAGGAGCTCGGCGTGGCAATGGACGAGCGCGGTTTCCTCAAGACCGATGCGGCGTGCCGCACCAATGTGCCCGGGCTGTGGGCGATCGGCGACATCACCGCGCCGCCGTGGCTGGCGCACAAGGCAAGCCACGAGGGGGTGATCGCCGCCGAGGCGATCGCGGGGAAGCATCCGCACGCGATGGACCCGCGCAACATCCCCGCCTGCACCTATTGCCACCCGCAGATCGCCAGCGTCGGGCTGACCGAGGCCAAGGCCAAGGAAGCGGGCTATGAGGTGAAGGTCGGCAATTTCCCGTTCATCGGCAACGGCAAGGCGATCGCGCTCGGCGAGCCCGAAGGCTTCATCAAGACGGTGTTCGACGCCAAGACCGGCGAATTGCTCGGCGCGCATATGATCGGCGCCGAAGTGACCGAGCTGATCCAGGGCTATACGATCGGCAAGACGCTGGAAACGACCGAGGCAGAGCTGATCGAAACCGTCTTCCCGCATCCGACGCTGTCGGAAATGATGCACGAAAGCGTGCTGGCCGCTTACGGCCGGGCGCTGCACATCTGACGGCTGCATGACAGATTCATCCCCCCGCGACCGCGCCGTTCGGGCGGTCAGCGGGGGGATGCTGGCGGGCTGGGCGCTGACCCTCGCGGTCTATCGCCCCGGCTTCGCGATGTACGACACGCTGGTACAATATCGGCAGATATGGTCCGGGCGGTACGATGACTGGCACCCGCCGGCGATGGCGCGGCTGTGGGCGGCGCTGGCGTGGATCGCACCGGGGCAGGCGCCGCTGTTCGTGGTGCAGATGACGCTCTACTGGCTCGGCTTCGCGCTGCTCGCGCTGGCGCTGGCGCGCAACGGGCGCGTGCGCGCGGCGGCATTGCTGGGGGGGATCGCGGTGCTGCCGTCGTTCCTCGGCTGGCAGACGGTGGTGCTGAAGGACGCGCAGATGACCGGCGCGCTGCTGGCGGCGACCGGGGTGATCGGGGCGGGGTGGCTAGGTCTTGCGGCGCATTCCTCCACCGTTCGCCCTGAGCCTGTCGAAGGGCGTCCTGCCGTTCGAGAGCTGGGGCCGCCCTTCGACAGGCTCAGGGCGAACGGTGAAGAGGGGGCGGGCGATATCGTGGGGCACCCCGGCGTATTGGCCTGGGCCGCCGCGGGCGTCCTCACGCTCTATGCCGTGCTGGTGCGCGCCAATGCGGTGTTCGCGGTCGCGCCGCTGGTCGCGATGCTGGTGCCGCTCGGCTGGCGCGCGCGCGTGGCGGTGGCGGCGGGCGGCGTCGCGATGGTGCTCGCGCTGTCGCCGGTCATCAATCACCAATTGCTCGGCGCGCGCGACAGCGGAGTCACGCGGACCCAGCCGCTCTACGATCTCGCGGGGATCGCGGTGCGCGCGCCGGGCGCCGATGTCGGCCTGCCGGCCACGAGCGTGGCGCGGATCGTCGCGCTCAATTGTGCGAAGTCTTATTTCTGGGATCCGCTGAGCGACGGGGGTCCGTGCGGCGCCGACGTCGCGCCGCTCGCCAGGATGCCGGTCGCGCAGCTCTATCGATTGTGGGTCGGGGCGATGCTGAGCCACCCGCTCGCTTATGCCGCGCATCGCCTGGCGCATCTCAATTCGACGATGCGCTGGCTGGTGCCATATCGCTGGCCCGGCGCGCCGCCGACGCTGCACAGCGAGCGCAACGACCTCGGGCTGGGTTCGCCCGGCGCGGTGGCGCGCGGGTGGCAGCGTGTCGGGGGTTATGTCGTCGAGACACCGCTCGGTTGGCCGTTCATGTGGTTCGGGCTCGCGCTCGCCGGGCTGGTCGCGCTGCGCCGGAACCGATCGGCGGAAGCGGTGCTGGCGCGTGCGCTGTTCGTCTCGGCGATCGCGGGGGAGGCGAGCTTCGCGGCGGTGAGCATCGCCTCGGACCTGCGCTATCATCTATGGGCGATGATCGCGGCGGCGATCGGGCTGGTGATCGGCTGGCCGGCGTTCGATCGCCGGCGATTCCGCCTCGGCGCGGCGCTGGTGGCGGTGGTATGCCTGCCGGCGATCGTCACCCGGATCGCGCTGCCGCTGCCACCGCAAAGCTATCTTGGGATGCTCGGCTGACCCCATAGAGCCTGATATTCGGCAATCAGGGCGGGATAGTCGGATGGCTCGGGGAAGCGCGCGAAACGGTGCCGCGCGCCAGTCTGCGCCCAGGGCAGCGCCTCGCTGGTATAGCTTTCGATGAACGGTGCGAACCATGCCGGATCGTCGAGCAGCGTTGCACGCACGTTGACGAAGCCCATTGCCGGATCGAGTCGGGTAAACACCCACCCCTTGCACCAGTCGCAATGATGATGGTGTGGATAGCCGTGCATCCCCCCGATCACCGGCTCCCCGGCGATCACGGCGAACCCCGCCTCCGGCACCGCGAGCGAGGTGGAAAAGGCACTGGCCGTCATCTTCTGGCAGCCCGTGCAATGGCAGGCCATCGCCAGCAACGGGCGCGCCGAGATGCGGAAACGCAGTTTGCCGCAGCGGCAGCCCCCCTCGATCGGCAAATCAGGCATCATGATCTCTTTCCTCCGCGGAATTGCCGCGCCATGATGGCTGCAACCATATTATCGGGGGAGCATCGGGCAATGAGGAAATGGGTGGCTGCGGCGCGCGCGTCGGCGGCATCGGCGCTGGCGATCGTCGGGCTGGTGGCGGCGGGGCAGGCAATGGCCGAAACCACGGTGGTCACCGCCGCGCGGATGCTCGATGTCGAAAAAGGCGCCTTGGTCGACCAGCCGGTAATCGTCGTCACCGACGGGCGCATCACCGCGATCGGCACGCGCGGGTCCAAGCCCGAAGCGCCGGCCGGGGCGAAGCAGGTCGATCTCGGCGACGTGACCCTGCTCCCCGGCCTGATCGACATGCACGTCCATCTCACCGGGCTGGCCGAGGTCGGCGGCTATCAGACGCTCAAATATACCGACAGTTTCTGGAGCGCGGTGGGGGTCGCCAATGCGCTCAAGACATTGCGCGCGGGCTTCACCTCGGTGCGCAATGTCGGCGCGGACGGGTTCCAGGATATCGGGCTCAAGGAAGCGATCGACGGCGGTTGGGTGCCGGGGCCGCGCATCACCGGGGCAGGCTATGCGATCGGCGCGACCGGCGGGCATTGCGACAACAACGCGCTGCCGCCGGGCTATGACCGCAAGGAGCCGTCGGTGGTCAATTCGCCCGAGGAGGCGCGCGCCAAGGTGCGCTGGCTGCACAAATATGGCGCCGAGGTGATCAAGATCTGCGCCACCGGCGGGGTGTTCTCGCTGGGCGATTCGGTCGGCGGGCAGCAGCTCTCGTTCGAAGAGATGAAGGCGATCGCCGACGAGGCGCATATGCTCCACATGCGAGTCGCCAGCCACGCGCACGGCGACGAGGGGATCAAAACCGCGATCCTCGCGGGGATCGACACGATCGAACATTGCAGCCTCGCCTCGGACGAGGCGATCAAGCTCGCGATCCAGCACAAGACCTGGTTCGACATGGATATCTACAACGACGATTATATCCTCGCGACCGGGACCAAGAACGGCACCGAGCAGGAGAGCCTCGACAAGGAGCGCATGATCGGGCTCAAGCAGCGCCAGACCTTCCAGCGCGCGGTCCGCGCCGGGGTGAAGATGCTGTTCGGCACCGACGCCGGGGTCTATCCGCACGGCGACAACGGCAAGCAATTCGCCAAGATGGTCGAATGGGGGATGACCCCGATCCAGGCGATCCGTGCCGCCACCACCAGCGCCGCCGAGGCGCTGGGGCGGAGCGAGGATGTCGGATCGCTGACGGTGGGGCATTATGGCGATATCGTCGCGGTGAAGGGCGACCCGCTCGCCGATGTTAAGACGCTGGAGCATCCGGTCGCGGTGCTCAAGGGCGGCGTGCCGGTGGCGATGCAGTGATGGACGGGGGGCGGCGAAAGGGGCAGCCGCTATTCGGCGAGGCGGTTGCCCAGTCGTGTGATGAGGTCCATGCGCTCGTGAAGAATTGCCACGATCAACGCGGGCGCACCTTCGCGCGGCAGGCAAAAGACGTAATGATGTTCGCAACGCGCCATCCGGCAATTTGGGAAAGAGCGCGCTCATGTCCCTGAATGCGCCTTGTCCGGCCGCGAGGCTGGCAATGCCCTGTTCCAGCTTGCCGATATAGCGGCGTAGCTGCGCGTCGCCCCATTGACTGCGCGTGTAGCGGATAAGGCCGCGCAGATCGGCCTCTGCCTCCGCCGTGAGGATATAGGCCGTCAAGCGCGGCGCTCGGCCAGTTCCTCATCGAGAATGTCTGCGACGCTCTTGGAGGAGACCATCCCCGCAAGCCCGCTGTTGATCCGGGTTTGCAGCAGGCCCTGCAATTCCTGCCATGCCCGGTCGGCGTCCGAATCGCCGGGGAACAAGCGTTCAAGCGCATATTGCTTGATCGTCTTGCCCTGCAGCGCCGCCAGCGCCTTCAGGCTTTGGTGCTGCTGGTCGGTTATGTCGATGGTCAGGCGGCTCATACGTCGGTTTCCGTAAAACGGCACAAATCCACATTAGCACAAATGTGGATACAGCGATACATGCACCGGTGACGGTAAACTCGCCCTCGTCCCCGCGCCATTGACCCGAAAGGCGCCTGCGCGTATAGGCGCGCCCGTTCGTGGGGTCGAAAGCCTCGCGGGCAAGCTTGAACATTGCTGGATGCATCAAGGGCCGGGATGGTCGTCATACGATCGCCCAACGGTCCTTTTCGTATTCCGTAAGCTTGTGAAGGCTCCAGCAAAGTAACCTCTAGGACAAGGTGAAGGCTTCAATGCCGACGATCAACCAGCTGGTCCGCAAGGGCCGCGACCCGCAGAAGGCCAAGAGCAAGGTCCCTGCGATGGAGCAGAACCCGCAGAAGCGCGGCGTTTGCACCCGCGTTTATACCACGACCCCGAAGAAGCCGAACTCGGCGCTGCGCAAGGTGGCCAAGGTCCGCCTGACCAACAGCCGCGAAGTGATCAGCTACATCCCGGGCGAAGGCCACAACCTGCAGGAGCACTCGGTGGTGCTGATTCGCGGTGGCCGTGTGCGCGACCTTCCGGGCGTGCGCTACCACGTGCTGCGCGGCGTGCTCGACACGCAGGGCGTCAAGGACCGCAAGCAGTCGCGGTCGAAGTACGGCGCGAAGCGGCCGAAGTGATCATGCCGGGGGCATGATCATCCCGGAAAGATCGCCCGAGGCGAGCTTGTCCGGGAGCCATCAGGCCCCAGCATGAACGGTTTTGACTCCGCAGGCTCCCGCGCGATCGTGGGCCGCGGTTGATCTGAGAAGGAATTCCAAATGGCGCGTCGTCGTCGTCCCGAGAAGCGGGAAATCCTGCCCGACCCCAAGTTCGGGGATGTGGTGCTGTCGAAGTTCATGAATTCGGTGATGCTGGACGGCAAGAAGTCCGTCGCCGAAGGCATCGTCTATGGCGCGCTCGACACCGTCGAGACCCGCGCGAAGAAGGACCCGCTGGGCGTGTTCCACGACGCGCTCAACAACGTGAAACCGGGCATCGAGGTCCGCAGCCGCCGCGTCGGCGGTGCGACCTATCAGGTGCCGGTCGAGGTCCGTCCGGAGCGTGCGCAGGCGCTGGCGATCCGCTGGCTGATCTCCGCCGCGCGCGGCCGCAGCGAGAACACGATGGCGGCGCGCCTTTCGGGCGAGCTGCTCGACGCCTCGAACAATCGCGGCAACGCGGTGAAGAAGCGCGAAGACACGCACCGTATGGCCGAGGCGAACCGCGCCTTCAGCCACTACCGCTGGTAAGCACCGGCACCTATATTGGGGGGAGCTGGACCGTCCGGCTCCCCACATTCGCTCAAGGAACCTACGATCATGGCCCGCAGCCATCCGCTCGACCGTTATCGCAATATCGGCATCATGGCGCACATCGACGCCGGTAAGACGACGACGACGGAGCGCATCCTCTATTACACCGGCAAGTCCTACAAGATCGGCGAAGTGCACGAAGGCACCGCGACGATGGACTGGATGGAGCAGGAGCAAGAGCGCGGGATCACGATCACGTCCGCCGCGACGACCTGCTTCTGGAACGATCACCGCATCAACATCATCGACACCCCCGGGCACGTCGACTTCACGATCGAGGTGGAGCGTTCGCTCCGCGTGCTCGACGGCGCGGTCGCCTGCTTCGACGGCGTGGCAGGCGTTGAGCCGCAGTCGGAAACGGTGTGGCGCCAGGCTGAAAAGTATCGCGTGCCGCGCATGTGCTTCGTCAACAAGCTCGACCGCACCGGTGCGAATTTCGAGCGTTGCGTCGAGATGATCAAGGATCGTCTCGGGGCGCGTCCGCTCGTCCTCTATCTCCCGATCGGGATCGAGAGCGGCTTCAAGGGCCTCGTCGATCTGGTCAACAACCGCGCGATCATCTGGCTCGACGAGTCGCTGGGCGCGAAGTTCGAATATCAGGACATCCCGGCCGAGCTGGCGGATGCCGCCGCTGCGGCGCGCGCCGAGCTGATCGAGACCGTCGTCGAGCAGGACGATGCGGTGATGGAGAAGTTCTTCGAGGGCGAGGAGCCCGACGCGGACACCATCAAGCGCCTGATCCGCAAGGGCACGCTGAACTTCTCGTTCGTGCCGGTGCTGTGCGGCTCGGCGTTCAAGAACAAGGGCGTCCAGCCGCTGCTCGACGCGGTGGTCGATTATCTGCCGAGCCCGCTCGACATTCCTGACGTCGAAGGCGTCAAGCTCGACGGCGAGACCAAGGACACCCGTCCGGCCGACGACAATGCGCCTTTCTCGGCGCTGGCGTTCAAGATCATGAACGACCCGTTCGTCGGCTCGCTGACCTTCGCGCGCATCTATTCGGGCAAGCTGGCCAAGGGCCAGGTCCTGAACAGCGTGAAGGACAAGAAGGAAAAGATCGGCCGTATGCTCCTGATGCACGCGAATACGCGTGAGGACATCGAGGAAGCGTTCGCCGGCGACATCGTCGCGATCGCGGGCCTCAAGGAGACCACGACCGGCGACACGCTGTGCGACGCGGCGACCCCGATCATCCTCGAGCGGATGGAATTCCCCGAGCCGGTGATCGAGCTGTCGGTGGAGCCGAAGACCAAGGCCGACCAGGAGAAGATGGGCATCGCGCTCAATCGTCTCGCAGCGGAGGATCCCTCGTTCCGCGTGTCGACCGATCACGAATCGGGGCAAACGATCATCAAGGGGATGGGCGAACTCCACCTCGAGATCCTCGTCGATCGCATGAAGCGCGAGTTCAAGGTCGAGGCGAATGTCGGCGCGCCGCAGGTGGCGTATCGCGAATATCTCGCGAAGAAGGTCGACATCGACTATACCCACAAGAAGCAGTCGGGCGGCTCGGGCCAGTTCGGCCGCGTCAAGGTCACCGTCATCCCCGGTGAGCGTGGGTCGGGCTTCCAGTTCTTCGACGAGATCAAGGGCGGCAACATCCCGCGCGAATATATCCCGTCGGTGGAAAAGGGCTTCCGCGAGACCGCCGAGACCGGCTCGCTGATCGGCTTCCCGATCATCGACTTCGAGGTGCACCTGACCGACGGTGCGTACCACGACGTCGACTCGTCGGCGCTGGCGTTCGAAATCTGCGCCCGCGGCGCGATGCGCGAAGCGGCGCAGAAGTCGGGCATCAAGCTGCTCGAGCCGATCATGAAGGTCGAGGTGGTGACGCCGGAAGATTATCTGGGCGACGTCATCGGCGACATGAATTCGCGGCGCGGCCAGATCCAGGGCACCGACACGCGCGGCAACGCGCAGGCGGTGACCGCGATGGTGCCGCTGGCGAACATGTTCGGTTACGTGAATCAGCTGCGCTCCTTCACGCAGGGCCGCGCCAGCTATTCGATGCAGTTCTCGCATTATGACGAGGTGCCGCAGAACGTCGCCGACGAAGTGAAGGCGAAGCTGGCGTAACGCCCGGCGCATCCCCATCTTTCGGCCGTCGCCCGCGACGGCCGGTGGGGAGGGGCTGGCAATGGGTGAAAACAGTCGCTATGGGGCCGCCTTCACGGCGAGTCCTCGTGCGGCTCAAGTGGATATCCAGAAGGTAGGGAATCAATGGCTAAGGCTAAGTTTGAGCGGAACAAGCCGCACCTGAACATCGGCACCATCGGTCACGTCGACCATGGCAAGACCTCGCTGACCGCGGCGATCACCAAGGTGCTCGCCGAGACCGGCGGCGCGACGTTCGTCGACTATGCGAACATCGACAAGGCGCCGGAAGAGCGCGAGCGCGGCATCACCATCTCGACCGCGCACGTCGAGTATGAGACCGACAAGCGCCACTATGCGCACGTCGACTGCCCGGGCCACGCCGACTATGTGAAGAACATGATCACCGGCGCGGCGCAGATGGACGGCGCGATCCTCGTCGTTTCGGCGACCGACGGCCCGATGCCGCAGACCCGCGAGCACATCCTGCTCGCGCGCCAGGTCGGCGTGCCGGCGATGGTCGTGTTCATGAACAAGGTCGACCTGGTCGACGACGCCGAGATCCTCGAGCTCGTCGAGCTCGAAGTTCGCGAGCTGCTGTCGTCGTACGAATTCCCGGGCGACGATATTCCGATCATCAAGGGCTCGGCGGTCAAGGCGCTCGATGGCTCGAACGACGAGATCGGCAAGAAGGCCGTTCTCGAGCTGATGGCGGCGGTTGACGAGTATATCCCGCAGCCGGAGCGTCCGCTCGACAAGCCGTTCATGATGCCGATCGAAGACGTGTTCTCGATCTCGGGCCGCGGCACCGTGGTGACCGGCCGCGTCGAGACCGGCATCGTCAAGGTTGGCGAGGAAGTCGAGATCGTCGGCATCACCGACACCCGCAAGACCACCGTCACCGGCGTGGAAATGTTCCGCAAGCTGCTCGATTCGGGTGAAGCCGGCGACAACATCGGCGCGCTGCTGCGCGGCGTCGGCCGTGACGAGGTGGAGCGTGGCCAGGTGCTCGCGAAGCCGGGCTCGATCACCCCGCACACCGAGTTCAAGTCGGAAGTGTACGTCCTGTCGAAGGACGAGGGTGGCCGTCACACGCCGTTCTTCGCCAACTATCGTCCGCAGTTCTACTTCCGTACCACGGACGTGACCGGCACCGTCGAGCTGCCCGAGGGCACCGAGATGGTCATGCCGGGCGACAACGTCGCGCTGGGCGTGAAGCTGATCGCGCCGATCGCGATGGACGTGGGGCAGCGCTTCACGATCCGCGAAGGCGGCCGCACCGTCGGTGCAGGCGTCGTCAGCGCGATCTCCAAGTAAGCGTTTCGCTTGAAAACAGCCGCCCGGCCCACCGAAAGGTGTGTCGGGCGGTTGCCTTTTAGTGAAGGCATGGCTATGCGCCGCGCCTTCGGTTCGTGTTTGAAAACAGCAAGAGGCGGCCGCCGATTCGCCATCCGCAGTGGATGGAGGCGCGGTTGAGTTGCCCCGCTCTTTCGCATCGGTAGGAAAAATGGACAGCAACATCCGTATTCGCCTGAAGGCGTTCGATCATCGTGTGCTCGATCAGGCGACCGGCGATATCGCCGACACCGCCCGACGTACCGGCGCGCTTATCCGCGGTCCTATTCCGCTTCCGACGCGAATCGAGAAGTTCACGGTCAACCGTGGCCCTCACATCGACAAGAAGAGCCGCGAGCAGTTCGAGGTGCGCACCTACAAGCGTATGCTCGACATCGTGCAGCCCACGCCGCAGACGGTCGACGCGCTGATGAAGCTCGATCTCGCCGCGGGCGTTGACGTAGAGATCAAGCTGGCGTAATGGCCCGCATCCCCGCGGTCGACTCAGGCGAGTCCCGCGGGTTTGTCATTCCCGCAAAAAATCGGGTGTGACGTTTAGGAACCCCGCCACGCGGGGCGACTGACAGACTAGAGATACCGCCGGCGGGCTTCGTGCTCGTCCGGGACAGCGTCTCCCGTCATGCTTCCCTCGCGGAAGCGCCGGCCCGGGACGGGGGCACGCTTCGCATTTCCGGGCCGAACTGGTCGCTCCTTCAAGGGGCGGTCACAAGCACCCGTGGGATGGGCCTGCGGGTGCCTCTGTCAAGGAGCGAGTGGATCATGCGTACCGGCGTGATCGCGAAGAAAATGGGCATGACCCGCCTTTTCCAGGACGACGGCCGCCACGTGCCGGTCACCGTCCTGCAGATCGAAGGCTTGCAGGTCGTCGCCCGCCGCGAGAAAGATCGTGACGGCTACACCGCCGTCCAGCTTGGCGCCGGAAGCGCCAAGGCCAAGAATGTCGCCAAGCCGCAGCGCGGCCACTTCGGCAAGGCCGAGGTGGAGCCGAAGGCGATCGTGCACGAATTCCGCGTGACCGAGGACAATCTCCTCGACGTCGGCGCGGAGCTGTCGGCCGATCACTTCGTCGCCGGCCAATATGTCGACATCCAGGGCCGCACGCAGGGCAAGGGCTTTGCCGGCGCGATGAAGCGCTGGGGCTTCGGCGGTCTGCGCGCCACCCACGGCGTGTCGGTGTCGCACCGTTCGCACGGTTCGACCGGTAACCGCCAGGATCCGGGTCGCGTCTTCAAGAACAAGAAGATGGCCGGGCACATGGGCGACAAGAACCGCACCCAGCAGAATCTGGAAGTCGTCGGTACCGACGTCGAGCGCGGCCTGATCTTCGTCAAGGGCTCGGTGCCCGGATCGAAGGGCGGCTGGTTGTTCGTCAAGGACTCGGTGAAGGTCGCGCGTCATGCCGACGCGCCGCTGCCCGCCGGTCTGAAGGCCGCCAACAGCAACACCGCAGCGGACACGCCGGCCGAAGCGCCGATCGCGCCCGAGGCGACCGAAGGCCAGGAGGGCTGATAAGTGAAGGTCAAGGTTTCCTCCTTCGACGCCAAGGCGAAGGCCGCGGAAGTCGAGCTTTCGGATGAGGTGTTCGGCCTCGATCCGCGTGCCGACATCCTGCACCGCGTCGTCACCTGGCAGCTCGAAAAGCGCCGCGCCACCGCGCGCGGCACGCGTGAGCGCGCCGATGTCGCCCGCTCGGGCAAGAAGCTCGGTCGCCAGAAGGGCGGCGGCGTCGCCCGTCACGGCGATCGCCGGGCGCCGGTGTTCATCGGCGGCGGCAAGGCGCACGGCGCTCGTGTTCGCGACTTCAATCCGTCGCTGAACAAGAAGATCCGCGCGCTGGGCCTCAAGATGGCGCTGTCGAGCCACGCCAAGGCGGGTTCGCTGATCGTCCTCGACGGTTTCCAGGTCGACAAGACCAAGGAGCTGAAGGGCCATTTCGAGACGCTGGGCGTTGGCAAGCGCACGCTGGTGATCGATGGTGAGGCTGGCGTGGGCTTCCGCTCCGCGCGCAACCTCCCGGGTGTCGACCTGCTGCCGGCCGTCGGCGCCAACGTCTATGACATCATCAAGGCCGACACGCTGGTGCTTACCCGCGCTGCGGTCGAGAAGCTGGAGGCGCGCTTCAATGGCTAAGAAGCCGACCAAGGCGATCGACAATCGTCACTATGACGTGATCGTCGCGCCGCACATCACCGAGAAGGCTACCCTTCTCTCCGAGCAGAACGCCGTGGTGTTCAAGGTGGCGCGCGACGCCTCCAAGCCGGAGATCAAGGCGGCCGTGGAAGCGATCTTCGACGTCAGCGTCGTGGGCGTGAACACGATCGTCCAGAAGGGCAAGACCAAGCGCTGGAAGGGTGCTCCCTACCAGCGGTCCGACATGAAGAAGGCGATCGTCACGCTCAAGGACGGGCAGTCGATCGACGTGACCGAGGGGGCCAAGGCGTAATGGCACTCAAGCATTACAACCCGACCAGCCCGGCCCGCCGCGGCCTGATCCTGGTCGACCGTTCGGCGCTCTACAAGGGGCGTCCGGTCAAGGCGCTCACCGAGGGCAAGACCAAGACGGGCGGCCGCAACAACAAGGGCCATGTCACGTCGCGCGGCATCGCCGGCGGCCACAAGCAGCGTTATCGTTTCATCGATTTCAAGCGCCGCAAGTGGGATGTCGAGGGCGTCGTCGAGCGTCTGGAATATGACCCGAACCGCACCGCCTTCATCGCGCTGGTGAAGTATGCGGACGGCGAACTGGCCTATATCATCGCGCCGCAGCGCCTCGGCGTGGGCGACAAGGTGATCGCCGGCAAGAAGACCGACGTGAAGCCGGGCAACTCGATGGAGCTGGGCCAGATGCCGGTCGGCACCATCGTCCACAATGTGGAGATGAAGCCGGGCAAGGGCGGCCAGATCGCGCGTTCGGCCGGCACCTATGTGCAGGTCGTCGGCCGCGACAAGGGCATGGTGATCGTTCGCCTGAACTCGGGCGAGCAGCGCTATATCCGCTCGGACTGCATGGCGACGGTTGGCGCGGTTTCTAACCCCGACAACCAGAACCAGAACTTCGGCAAGGCCGGCCGCAGCCGGTGGATGGGCAAGCGCCCGCTGACCCGTGGCGTCGCGAAGAACCCGGTCGACCACCCGCATGGCGGTGGCGAGGGCCGGACTTCGGGTGGCCGTCATCCGGTCACGCCGTGGGGCAAGCCGACGAAGGGCGCTCGCACGCGCCACAACAAGGCGACTGACAAGATGATCATCCGCAGCCGTCACGCGAGGAAGAAGTAATGGCGCGCTCCGTCTGGAAGGGTCCGTTCGTGGACCTGCACCTGCTCAAGAAGGCAGAAGCCGCGCAGGACGCCGGCACCCGCGCCGGTCCGATCAAGACCTGGTCGCGTCGTTCGACGATCCTGCCGACGTTCGTTGGGCTGACGTTCAACGTCTATAACGGCCGCAAGTTTGTGCCCGTCTCGGTCAACGAGGACATGGTCGGCATGAAGCTCGGCGAGTTCGCGCCGACCCGGTATTTTCCGGGCCACGCGGCTGACAAGAAGGGCAAGCGCTGATGAGCAAGCCTGCATCACCCCGCAAGGTCGGCGAGAAGGAAGCGCTCTCGGTCGGCACGCAGATCCGCGGTTCGGCGCAGAAGCTGAACCTCGTCGCGGGCCTGATCCGCGGCCGCAAGGTCGGCGACGCGATGAACATCCTCGCCTTCTCCAAGAAGGCGATGGCGGTCGACGCGCGCAAGGTGCTCGCCTCCGCGATTGCCAATGCCGAGAACAACCACAACCTCGATGTCGACGCGCTCGTCGTCGCCGAGGCGTCGGTCGGCAAGTCGATCACCATGAAGCGGTTCGCCACGCGCGGCCGCGGCAAGTCCACCCGCATCCTGAAGCCGTTCTCGCGGCTGCGGATCGTCGTGCGCGAGCAGGAAGAAGCCTAATGGGTCACAAGAGCAACCCGATCGGTCTGCGCCTGCAGATCAACCGCACCTGGGACAGCCGCTGGTATGCCGACGGCGCGGATTACGGGCGCCTCCTGCTGGAGGACCTGAAGATCCGCAAGTACATCCTCAAGACGCTGCCGCAGGCCGCGATCTCGAAGGTGGTGATCGAGCGTCCGGCCAAGCTGTGCCGCATCTCCATCTATGCCGCGCGCCCCGGCGTGATCATCGGCAAGAAGGGCTCGGACATCGAGAAGCTGCGCAAGACGCTCAGCGCGATGACCAGCTCGGACGTGTCGCTGAACATCGTCGAGATCCGCAAGCCGGAAGTCGACGCCAAGCTCGTCGCGCAGGGCATCGCCGACCAGCTCGAGCGTCGTATCGCCTTCCGCCGCGCGATGAAGCGCGCGGTGCAGTCGGCGATGCGGCTGGGCGCCGACGGCATCCGCGTGCAGTGCGGCGGTCGCCTCGGCGGCGCCGAGATCGCGCGCACCGAGAGCTATCGCGAGGGCCGCGTGCCGCTGCACACGCTCCGCGCGAACATGGATTATGCCGAGGCCGAGGCCCACACCGCTTATGGCGTGTGCGGCGTCAAGGTCTGGATCTTCAAGGGTGAGATCCTCGGCCATGATCCGATGGCCACCGACCGGCTGATGATGGAGGCCCAGACCTCCGGTGTGCGCCCGGCGCGCGAAGACCGCCGTTAAGGAGTAGAGAACGTGCTGCAACCGAAGCGCACCAAGTTCCGCAAGGCGTTCAAGGGCCGTATCCACGGCGACGCCAAGGGCGGCACCGCGCTCAACTTCGGGGCCTATGGCCTCAAGGCGATGGAGCCGGACCGGATCACCGCGCGCCAGATCGAGGCGGCCCGCCGCGCGATCACGCGCCACATCAAGCGCCAGGGGCGCTTGTGGATCCGCGTGTTCCCGGACGTGCCGGTTTCGTCGAAGCCCGCCGAAGTCCGCATGGGCTCGGGCAAGGGTTCGCCCGAATTCTGGGCGGCGCGCGTCAAGCCGGGCCGTATCCTGTTCGAGCTGGACGGTGTTCCGGGTCCGCTTGCCGCCGAAGCGTTCGAGCGCGCGGCGATGAAGCTCCCGATCAAGACCAAGGTCGTGGCGCGTCTCGGCGACACGTCGCACCTCGGAGGCGAGTAAGATGGCGAAGAATAGCGATTTCACCGGGCAGAGCGACGATCAGCTCGTCGAGGCGCTGGGCAACCTGAAGCGCGAGCAGTTCAACCTGCGCTTCCAGGCGGCGACCAACCAGCTCGAGAAGCCGAGCCGCGTCCGCGAGGTCCGCAAGGACATCGCCCGGATCAAGACCCTGCAGGCGGCTCGCGTCGCCGCAGCGGCCAAGTAAGAAGGACGAGAAGACATGCCGAAGCGCGTGCTGACCGGGGTGATCGTCTCGGACAAGGGCGACAAGACGGTGGTCGTGAACGTGGAGCGCAAGGTCAAGCACCCGCTCTACGGCAAGATCATCCGCCGCTCGAAGAAGTATCACGCCCATGACGAGGCGAACGAGTTCAAGGCCGGCGAGACGGTGCGGATCGAGGAGACCAAGCCGCTATCGAAGCTGAAGACCTGGAAGGTGATCGATCGGGTCAACGCCCGCGCGACGCCGGCCGAGGTCGTGATCGACGAACCGGCCGCGTGATCGTTCGCCCGCCTTATCGGGGCGGGTGGAAAGTTTGAAGGCGGCGCTGGGTCGGTATCCAGCGCCATAGACGAGAAGGAAGCGGATCAATGATCCAGATGCAGTCCAATCTCGACGTCGCTGACAACAGCGGCGCGAAGCGGGTGCAGTGCATCAAGGTGCTGGGCGGCTCGAAGCGTCGCACCGCCAGCGTCGGCGACATCATCGTGGTGTCGATCAAGGAAGCGCAGCCGCGCGGCCGCGTGAAGAAGGGCGACGTGCATCGCGCCGTCATCGTGCGCACCGCCAAGGACATTCATCGTCCGGACGGCTCGACCATCCGTTTCGATTCGAACGCCGCGGTGCTGGTCAACAAGAACGAGGAGCCGATCGGCACCCGTATCTTTGGCCCGGTGGTCCGCGAACTGCGCGCCAAGAAGCACATGAAGATCATCAGCCTTGCGCCGGAGGTGTTGTAATGGCCGCCGCCAGGATCAAGAAGGGTGACCGCGTGATCGTCCTGTCCGGCAAGGACAAGGGCAAGACCGGCACCGTCACGCTGGCCATGCCGAAGGACGGCAAGGTCGTCGTGGAAGGCGTCAACATCGCCACCCGTCACCGCAAGCCGAGCCAGGCCAACCCGCAGGGCGGGCTGGAGCGCACGGAAGCGCCGTTGCACATCTCGAAGGTGGCGCACGTCACCGCCGATGGGAAGCCGACGCGCGTCCGTTTCGAGGTGAAGGACGGCAAGAAGGTCCGTGTGGCCGTCAAGTCCGGGGAGAAGATCGATGGCTGACGCTTACACCCCGCGTCTGCGCAAGCTGTATGACGACACTATCGCCAAGGCGATGATCGAGAAGTTCGGCTACAAGAACGCGCTCGAGATTCCCCGGATCGACAAGATCGTCATCAACATGGGCGTCGGCGAGGCGACCCAGGACAAGAAGCGCGTCGAGCAGGCCGCTTCGGAGATGGAGCTGATCGCGGGCCAGAAGCCGGTGATCACCAAGGCGAAGAAGTCGATCGCGCAGTTCAAGCTGCGTGAGGGCATGCCGATTGGCGTGAAGGTCACGCTGCGTCGCGAGCGCATGTACGAGTTCCTCGACCGCTTCATCACGATCGCGCTGCCGCGCGTGCGCGACTTCCGCGGGCTGAACCCCAAGAGCTTCGACGGCCGTGGCAATTACGCCTGCGGCCTTAAGGAGCAGATCGTGTTCCCGGAAATCAACTACGACCGCATCGACAAGGTGCGCGGCATGGACATCATCGTCGCGACGACCGCGAAGACCGACGAGGAAGCGCGCGAGCTGCTTCGCCTGTTCGGCTTCCCGTTCCCGCAGGATGCCCAGGTTGAGGAAAAGAAGGCCGCGTGAGCGTCCTTTCCGCTGATTTGAACGAGAGAGCTTAAGTCCAATGGCGAAACTGAGTTCCGTTAACAAGAACGAGCGCCGCAAGAAGCTGGTCAAGCAATATGCCGGCAAGTTTGCAGCGCTCAAGGCGAAGGCGAACGACAAGTCGCTCGACGAGACCGAGCGTCTCATCGCGCGCCTGAAGATGGCCGAACTGCCGCGCAACGCGAACCCCACCCGGGTGCGCAACCGTTGCGAGGTGACAGGTCGTCCGCGCGCTTATTATCGCAAGTTCCGTCTCTGCCGCGTGCAGCTCCGCGAACTGGCCAACAAGGGCCTGATTCCGGGCGTCACGAAGTCGAGCTGGTAAGGATCACGAACAATGGCAGTGACCGATCCCCTGGGTGACCTGCTCACCCGCATCCGCAACGGCCAGCGCGCGCGCAAGGACAGCGTCGTGTCGCCGGCGTCGAAGCTGCGGACCCGCGTGCTCGACGTGCTTCAGCGCGAAGGCTACATCCGTGGCTATAGCGAGGAAGACATGGGCCCCGTGAAGGGCGTCCGTATCGAGCTCAAGTATTTCGAGGGCCAGCCGGCGATCAAGCATGTCGCGCGCGTCTCGAAGCCCGGCCGCCGCATCTACAGCGGGTCGCAGGACCTGCCGCGCGTGATGAACGGCCTGGGCATCACGATCGTCTCGACGCCGCGCGGCGTTCTCTCGGACGCGGAAGCGCGCGAGCAGAATGTCGGTGGCGAAGTGCTGGCGGAGGTGTTCTGATGAGCCGCATCGGCAAACGTCCGGTCGCGATCCCCTCGGGCGTGACCGCGAGCATCAACGAAGGCATGCTGAGCGTGAAGGGCCCCAAGGGCACCCTGTCGCTCAAGCTCGCCGACGAGATCACCTATGACGTCCAGGCGGACGGCATTTCGGTGCAGCCGGCGAACGCGACCAAGCGCGCCCGCTCCTTCTGGGGTATGCAGCGTACCCTGGTGCAGAACCTCGTCACCGGCGTGACCGAGGGCTTCACCAAGAAGCTGCTGATCACCGGCGTCGGCTATCGTGCCAACGCGCAGGGGCGCAAGCTGAAGCTGCAGCTCGGCTACAGCCACGACGTCGACATCGACGTGCCGGAAGGTCTTGAGGTCAAGACCCCGGACAACACGACGGTCGAGATTTCGGGCGCCGACAAGCAGAAGGTCGGCCAGCTCGCCGCCGAGATCCGCCGCTGGCGTAAGCCCGAGCCGTACAAGGGCAAGGGCATCAAGTACGACGGCGAATATATCTTCCGTAAGGAAGGGAAGAAGAAGTGACCAAGGGCCTTTCGCTTTTCGAGAAGCGGCGTCGCCGCAATCGCACGGCGCTTCGTGCGCGCGCTGGCACGCGTCCGCGCCTGTCGGTGCATCGCTCGGGCAAGCATATCTATGCCCAGGTGATCGACGACGAGGCGGGCCGCACGCTGGCTTCGGCGTCGACCCTCGCCAACCACGAGGGCAAGACCGCGACCGTCGCGGCTGCGACCGAGGTCGGCAAGCGCGTCGCGGAAGCGGCCAAGGCCGCCGGCGTCACGCAGGTCGTGTTCGACCGTGGCGGGTTCCTGTTTCACGGCCGGGTGAAGGCGCTGGCGGAAGCCGCGCGCGAAGCCGGACTGGAGTTCTAAGACATGGCTGACGAGAACAACACCGAGGTCCAGGCCGTCGCTGCCCCCGAGGGTGGCGCGGGCGAGGCACCGCGCGGTCGCGGTGCCCGCGGCGGGCGCGGCGGCGGCGATCGCGGCCGTGGCGGCCGTGATGGCGGCCGTGGCCGTCGTGACGACCGTCGCAACAACAACGAGGATGGCGGCGAGGAGCTGATCGAAAAGCTCGTCCACATCAACCGCGTGTCCAAGACGGTGAAGGGCGGCAAGCGCTTCGGCTTCGCGGCGCTGGTCGTCGTGGGCGACGGCAAGGGCCGGGTCGGTTTCGGCCACGGCAAGGCGCGCGAAGTGCCGGAGGCGATCTCCAAGGCGACCGCCGCGGCGAAGAAGCATATGGTCCGCGTCCCGCTCAAGGAAGGCCGTACGCTGCACCATGACGGCGACGGTCATTTCGGCGCCGGTCGCGTTACCGTTCGCTCGGCGCCGCAGGGCACCGGGATCATCGCGGGCGGCCCGATGCGCGCCGTGTTCGAGAGCCTGGGCGTCCACGACGTGGTGACCAAGTCGATCGGCACGTCGAACCCCTACAACATGATCCGCGCCACGTTCGAGGCGCTGGGCAGCCAGACTTCGCCGAAGGCGGTTGCGCAGCGTCGTGGCAAGAAGATCGCCGACCTGCTCGGTCGCGGCCACGGCGCTGACGCGCAGACCGCCGCTGCCGAAGCCGCGGCCGTCACGGAGTAAGGCGCATGGCGAAGATCAAGGTGAAGCAGACCGGGTCGCCGATCCGTCGCACCAAGGACCAGCGCGCGACGCTGATCGGCCTCGGCCTCAACAAGATGCACCGCGTGTCGGAGCTCGAGGATACCCCCGAGGTTCGCGGCATGATCCGCAAGGTGCAGCATATGGTCGAAGTGCAGGGCTAAAATCCCGCATTAAATGCTTTGGGGTGGTCGGCCCGTGCGGCCGGCGCCCTTGACCCTAATGACCGCCCCTTCGTATCGCTAACCAAAGGTTAACGCGTGGGGGCGGTTTTGGTCCGACGACTGTTTTCAATCGCGCGTGACCTGGTGTCGCCGGCTACCGCCGCGGCACAATTGGCCGATCGTCCGCAGCGTTTCTACCTGCTCGACGCGTCGCGCGCGCTGGCGGCCTTCGCCGTCCTTTTCTGGCATTACCAGCATTTCTACATGCCGCTCGGCACCAATGTGCCGGCCAAGGGATATAGCCTGCGTGAGCCGCTCCACGGGCTGTTCGGGTTGTGGTATGACCACGGCCATTTCGCGGTCCCGATCTTCTGGATGATATCGGGGTTCGTCTTCGCGGCGGTCTATCTGCCGGCGCGCCACTCGACCCGGGCATTCGCGGTGAACCGCTTCGCGCGGCTTTACCCGCTCCATCTGCTCACGCTGGTGCTGGTGGCGCTGCTGCAAATCGCGATCCTCGCCAAATACGGCACCCATTGGGTCTATCCGTATAACGACGCGTATCATTTCCTGCTCCAATTGTTCTTCGCCGGATCCTGGGGGCTGGAGCGCGGGGCATCCTTCAACGGACCGGTCTGGTCGGTATCGGTCGAGGTGCTGATCTACGTCTTCTTCTGGGTTGTTCACCGCTGGGTGGGCAGATTCGGGCTCGTGCTGCCCGTGGTGCTTGCGGCGCTGTTCTTTCTGCTCAGCCTGATGATTCCCGCGACGCCCTTGCTCGCGTGCGGGCAATATTTCTTCGTCGGCGTCGCGCTATACATCGTGCACACCGCTTTGTGGCGCGAGGAGCGGCTGCTGGCGCTGATCGTCGCGATCGCCTTTCCGATCGGGGTGTTCGCGCTTTATCGCGGCCTGATGGTGGTGGGGCTGCCGGGGGTGTTCGGCTCGCTGCTGCTCATTCTCTGCGCGGCGGAACGATATGTCGCGCCGCGCGCGCGCGGCCTGCTCGGCGCGGTTGGCGACACGACCTATGGCATGTATCTCTGGCACGTGCCGCTGCAGCTCATGCTGTTCGTGCTGCTGCCCGCCGCGATGATTCCGCATTTCGCGGACAGCCTGTGGTTCCTGCTGCTCTTTCTCGGGGGAACGATCGCGGTCGCGCGCATCAGCTACGTCGCTTATGAGCGGCCGATGCGCGATTGGCTGCGGCAATTCGCTCGCAAGCGGGTGGCGTCCCGGCCACAGGTCGGGGCGCTTTGACGCCGGTCGCACTTTTGTCGTGACAATCGCGGTCGCGCCCTCTATCGGGCCGGCTTCCCAAAAATCTGCGCGTAACAAGCGAAAGCGAGTGCACTTATGAAACTGAACGATCTCCGCGATAACGAAGGCGCCCGTCACCGCCGCATCCGCGTCGGCCGCGGCATTGGCTCGGGCAAGGGCAAGACCGCTGGCCGCGGCCAGAAGGGTCAGAAGAGCCGCGAAGGCGTCTCGATCGCCGGCTTCGAGGGTGGCCAGATGCCGCTCCACATGCGTCTGCCGAAGCGCGGCTTCAACAACATCTTCGCCAAGGATTATGCCGAGGTGAACCTGGGCGCGATCCAGAAGGCGGTCGATGCGGGCAAGCTGACCGGCAGCGATGTCGATCATGCGGCGCTCAAGGCGGCCGGCCTGGCGCGCGGCGGCAAGAACGGCGTGCGCGTGCTGGCCAAGGGCGAGCTCAAGGCCAAGCTGAACTTCACCGTCGCCGGCGTTTCCGCCGCGGCGCGCGAGGCGATCGAGAAGGCCGGCGGTTCGGTGACGGTCCCCGAGATCGTGCCGGCGGCCGAAAAGGCCAAGGCCAAGAAGGGCACCGCCAAGGCCGCCAAGTAAGTCTTTCCTGTCCCGTCGCTTTTATCGCGGCGGGACGGAAAAACGCTCGGGCGGGTTAGACAAGCCTTCGAGCGCGACTATATGAGCGGCGGGGCGGGGTGTTCATCACCTGCACCCGCCGTTTTCGTTTCCGAAGGCATCGCACGCAATATGGCATCCGCAGCCGATCAGATGGCGCAAAGCATCAGCCTCGCGAAATTCTCGCAGGCGACCGACCTCAAGAAGCGTCTGTGGTTCACGATCGGCGCGCTGATCGTGTTCCGCATGCTGAGCTACGTGCCGCTTCCCGGCATCGATCCGACCGCCTTGGGGCTGCTGAGCCAGCAGACCAAGGGCGGCGTGCTCGATTTCTTCAACACCTTCTCGGGCGGCGCGCTGACCCGCATGTCGCTGATCGCGCTGGGGGTGATGCCGTACATCACCGCCTCGATCGTCGTGCAGCTCGCGACCTCGCTGTCGCCGCAGCTCGCCGCGATCAAGAAAGAGGGCGAAAGCGGGCGCAAAAAGCTCAACCAATATACCCGCTACGGCACCGTCGCGCTGACCGCGCTGCAGGGCTATTTCATCGCGGTCGGGCTCGAGGCGCTGGGCGCCAACAGCGGCGTCCAGGCGGTGATCCAGCCGGGGATGATGTTCCGCATCGCGGCGGTCATCTCGCTGATCGGCGGCACGATGTTCCTGATGTGGCTGGGCGAGCAGATCACCAGCCGCGGGATCGGCAACGGCGTGTCGTTGATCATCATGGCCGGGATCGTCGCGCATCTGCCGACCACGCTGGTCAACCTGCTCGAAGGCGGGCGCTCGGGCAGCCTCGATCCGGTCAAGCTGATCGGCATCATCCTGGCGGTCGCGCTGCTCGTGCTGCTCATCTGCTTCATGGAATTGGCGCAGCGTCGGATCCTGATCCAATATCCCAAGCGCCAGACGCAGCGCGGGATGCAGGCCGAGCGCAGCCACCTGCCGCTCAAGCTCAACACCGCCGGCGTGATCCCGCCGATCTTCGCCTCGTCGCTGCTGCTGATGCCGCTGACGATCACCCAGTTCGCGGGCAACCGCGTGAAGGGCGACAGCTGGTGGGGCGATGTGATCATCAGCCTCAACCAATATCTGCAGCACGGCTCGCCGATCTACATGCTGCTCTACGGCGCCGGCATCATCTTCTTCTCGTTCTTCTACACCGCGGTGCAGTTCAACCCGGAGGAGACGGCGGAGAATCTGAAGCGCCACGGCGGGTTCATCCCGGGCATCCGCCCGGGCAAGAACACCGAGCAATATTTCGATTACGTGCTGACGCGCATCACGGTGATCGGCGCCGCCTATCTGACGCTGATCTGTCTGCTGCCGGAATATCTCGTCACGGCGCTGTCGATCCCCTTCTATCTCGGGGGCACCAGCCTGCTGATCGTCGTCAACGTGACGATGGACACGGTGACGCAGATTCAGTCGCACCTGCTGGCGCATCAATATGGCGATCTCATCAAGAAGGCGAAGCTGAAGGGCGGCCGCCTGCGCTAAAAGGCGCGCGTTTGTGTGGGGGAGAGGGTTCGCGTGAACATCATCCTGTTGGGGCCGCCGGGTGCGGGCAAGGGGACTCAGGCGGCGCGGCTGGTGGCCGATCGCGGCATGGTCCAGCTGTCCACCGGCGACATGCTGCGCGACAAGCGCAAGGTCGATTCGCCGCTGGGTCGGGAAGTCGCGGCGATCATGGATTCGGGCGCACTCGTCTCGGACGAGATCGTCTCGGCGCTGATCGACGACAAGCTCGCCTCGATGAGCGAAGCGCAGGGCGCGATCTTCGACGGCTATCCGCGCACCGCCGCGCAGGCCGAATCGCTCGACGGCATTCTCGCCGGGCGCGGTCGCACGCTCGATTATGTGATCGAGCTGGCGGTGGACGAGGATGCGCTGGTCGAGCGCATCGTCGGCCGCTTCACCTGCGCCAATTGCGGCGCGGGCTATCACGACAAGTTCAAGCTGCCCAAGGTGGCGGGAACCTGCGACGTGTGCGGCCACCACGAATTCAAGCGCCGCGCCGACGACAATGAGGAAACGGTGCGCACGCGGATGGCCGAATATCGTGCCAAGACCGCGCCGATTATCCCGATCTACGAAGCGCGCGGGCTGGTACGCCGCGTCGACGGCATGGCCGATATCGGCGAGGTGACCAGCGCGATCGAGGCGATCCTCGACGGCAAGTGAGATGATTGGCTCCCCGGCGTTGCGACGCGGGGGCCACTCCCACGGTCCTCCCGGCTTTCTCATATGCTCCCGCGAAGGCGGGAGCCCAGATTGTGTCCCCGCCTTCGCGGGGACACAAATGGTGGGCGCGGCCTAGGCGGCGGCTCCGCCCGATCGGCGATCGATTCGCTTCTCGCCGCGCAAATCCGGCGCCCGAATCGCGCCACCCCCGAAATGAACAATTTGTCATGTCCGGGCCACCCGCCCGATGCGCGCCCAGGGCTAGACGGCGGGCAATGGCCGGGGACGTTCGATCCCCGACGCCGCGACACGAGAGATTCGAGATCGGTACCCGAAACTCCCGGGGGTACCGAGGCCGGCGGGAAGCTCGCTTCCCGTCGGCTTTCCATGTCCGGCGCAGCGCAGGTCGCCGCGCGCCTTCCCCTTGACTCGCCCCGAAAGCGCGCTTAGGGGCGAGCGCTTCCAACACTCCGGTTGCCGGCGGCGCAGCTATTGCGTACGCCGCTTTCCTGCGTCTTGGAAGGCAATGCGACGAGATAGGGGCCGTGGCAGCCATGCCGGCCCTTGTGGAGCACAGGAGAACAAGTTTCATGGCACGTATCGCGGGTGTCAATATCCCGACCAACAAGCGCGTGGTGATCGCGCTCACCTATATCCACGGCATTGGCCCGGCCAAAGCCAAGCAGATCACCGAGAAGCTGGCGATCGCCCCCGAGCGGCGCGTGCAGGACCTGTCCGATCAGGAAGTGCTGCAGATCCGCGAGACGATCGACGCCGATCACACCGTGGAAGGCGATCTTCGTCGCGAGACCGCGATGAACATCAAGCGCCTGATGGATCTCGCCTGCTATCGCGGCCTGCGCCACCGCAAGGGCCTGCCGGTCCGCGGCCAGCGCACGCACACCAATGCGCGCACCCGCAAGGGCAAGGCGAAGCCGATCGCGGGCAAGAAGAAGTAAGCCGAATTAGAAAACCGTCCGGGGGACGGTTTTCCGGCTTACTCCGTCGGAGACAGGGTTGAGGCCGACAGCCTCCCGGTCGCCGAGTTGAAAGATCAGGTCAGGAATACCACATGGCACAGGCACCGCAGCGCCTTCGTCGGCGCGAACGCAAGAACATCACGGCGGGCGTGGCACACGTCAACGCCAGCTTCAACAACACCATGATCACCATCACCGATGCGCAGGGCAATGCGATCAGCTGGTCCTCGGCCGGGATGATGGGGTTCAAGGGCTCGCGTAAGTCGACCCCTTATGCCGCGCAGGTCGCGGCCGAGGACGCCGGCAAGAAGGCCGCCGAGCACGGCGTCCGCACGCTGGAAGTCGAAGTGAAGGGTCCGGGCTCGGGCCGCGAATCCGCGCTGCGCGCGCTGCAGGCGGTCGGTTTCCAGATCACGTCGATCCGCGACGTGACCTCGATCCCGCACAATGGCGTGCGCCCGTCGAAGCGGCGCCGCGTCTGATTTTCCGATCCCCGGCTGACGAGTCGGGGGTCCAGTTGCACCAAGGCCGGCACGCTCCCCCGTTCCGGCCCAACCCCAGGGGACGAGAGCCTTGTCCGTTAACGCAAAGAACTGGCAGGAACTGAAGAAGCCCAACGCCCTCGAGAAGAAGGGTGGCGACGGGAAGCGCAAGGCGACGTTCGTTGCCGAGCCGCTGGAGCGCGGGTTCGGCCTGACGCTCGGCAACGCGCTGCGCCGCGTTTTGCTCTCCTCGCTGCAGGGCGCCGCCGTCACCTCGATCAAGATCGAGAATGTGCTGCACGAGTTCAGCTCGCTCGCGGGCGTTCGTGAAGACGTCACCGATATCGTGCTGAACGTCAAGCAGATCGCGCTCAAGATGCAGGGCGAGGGGCCGAAGCGGCTCCAGCTTTCCGCCACCGGTCCGGCCGAGGTGAAGGCCGGCGACATCGCGGTCAGCGGCGATATCGAGGTGATGAACCCCGAGCTGGTGATCTGCCACCTCGACGAGGGCGCGACGCTCAACATGGAACTGACGGCGGACGTCGGTAAGGGCTATGTCCCCGCCGTCGCCAACCGTCCGGCCGACGCGCCGATCGGGCTGATCCCGGTCGACGCGCTGTATTCGCCGGTGCGCCAGGTGAGCTACAAGGTCGATCCGACCCGCGTCGGGCAGGATCTCGATTACGACAAGCTCACGCTGTCGCTCGAGACCGACGGCACGGTGACCCCGGAAGATGCGCTGGCCTATGCCGCGCGCATCCTGCAGGATCAGCTCGCGCTGTTCGTCCACTTCGACGATTCGGCGATCGCCCGCTCGGCGCCGATCGGCGTCGCTGCGCCGGCCGCCGGTGCGGAAGCGCAGGGCGACACGCAGCAGATCAACCGTTACCTGCTCAAGAAGGTCGACGAGCTGGAATTGTCGGTCCGTTCGGCGAACTGCCTGAAGAACGACAATATCATCTATATCGGCGATCTCGTCGGCAAGACCGAGGCGGAAATGCTCCGCACCCCGAACTTCGGCCGCAAGTCCTTGAACGAAATCAAGGAAGTGCTGTCGTCGATGGGGCTGCGGCTGGGCATGGAAATCCCCGGCTGGCCGCCCGAGAACATCGAGGAGATGGCCAAGAAGCTCGAGCAGGAGATTATGGGCTAAGCCGCACCGGGTTAGCCTGGCTAACCCGGAGACGGCGCCAGCCCGGCCGGCGGGTCGGCACAGCCGAACCCGTCCGACGGCGCGGCTCTGCCGCGCCGGGTCTCGCGAGGGAAACTGGACCCCGGCCTTCGCCGGGGTGACGTTGAAGGGGGTGGTCCGCGTCGCCACCCGGTATGGGGTACCTGAAACGGCCCCCTAACGAACTGAAAGGACTTAAAATGCGTCATAAGGTTGGCGGCCGTAAGCTGCAGCGTACTTCGGCCCATCGCGCCGCGCTGTTCCGCAACATGTCGGCCGCGCTGATCAAGCACGAGCAGATCACCACCACGCTCGCCAAGGCGAAGGAGCTTCGCCCCTATGTCGAGAAGCTGGTGACGCTGGGCAAGAAGGGTGGCCTGTCGAACCGTCGTCTGGCGCACGCCCGCCTGCTCGACGATGCGCAGCTGGTGAAGCTGTTCGACGTGCTCGCGCCGCGCTACGCCGGCCGCAACGGTGGCTACACCCGCATTATCAAGGCCGGCATCCGCGCGTCGGACGCATCGCCGATGGCGGTGATCGAATTCGTCGACCGCGACGTTTCGGCCAAGGGCCAGGATTCGGGCCCGGTGATGACCGACGAGGATTTCGACGTGGCGGCATAAGCCTCCTCGGCGACCCGAACAGAAGGGGCCGCTTCCCACACCGGGAAGCGGCCCCTTTCGTTTGTGGCGATCATCTGCCATGCGCTGCCGATGGAACATCCGCACAGCATCCTCATCGTCGATTTCGGCAGCCAGGTGACCCAGCTGATCGCGCGTCGCGTGCGCGAAGCGGGGGTCTATAGCGAGATCGCCCCGTTCCAATCCGCTGCCGCCGCGTTCGAGCGGATGAAGCCCGCAGGGGTGATTCTCTCGGGCGGGCCGGCCTCGGTGCTCGACGAGGGCAGCCCGCGCATCCCGCAGGAGATCCTCGAATCGGGGCTGCCGCTGTTCGGCATCTGCTACGGCCAGCAGGCGCTGATGGAGCAGCTCGGCGGCACGGTGGAACGCGGCAATTCGGGCGAATTCGGCGAGGCGTTCATCGACATCGCCGATCGCTGCTCCTTGTTCGACGCGGTGTGGCGCGAGGGCGAGCGGCATCAGGTGTGGATGAGCCACGGCGACAAGGTCACCGCGCTCGCCCCCGGCTTCCGCCCGGTCGCATCGAGCGCGGGCGCGCCGTTCGCGGTGATCGCCGACGACGCGCGGCGCATCTATGCGATGCAATTCCACCCCGAGGTGGTCCACACTCCCGACGGCGGCAAGCTGCTCGCCAATTTCGTGCGGCATGTCTGCGGCCTGTCGGGCGACTGGACGATGGCGGAGTTCCGCCAGACCAAGATCGCCGAGATCCGCGAGCAGGTCGGCACGGGCCGGGTGATCTGCGGGCTTTCCGGCGGGGTCGATTCGGCGGTCGCCGCGGTGCTGATCCACGAGGCGATCGGCGATCAGCTGACCTGCGTGTTCGTCGACCACGGCTTGATGCGCGCGGGCGAGGCGGATCAGGTCGTCAGCCTGTTCCGCGGGCATTACAATATCCCGCTCGTCCACGTGAACGCCGAGACCTTGTTCCTTTCCGGGCTCGCCGGGGTCACCGACCCGGAGGCGAAGCGCAAGTTCATCGGCAAGACCTTCATCGAGGTGTTCGAGAGCGAGGCGAAGAAGATCGGCGGCGCCGAGTTCCTCGCGCAGGGCACGCTCTACCCGGACGTGATCGAGAGCGTCAGCTTCACCGGCGGGCCTTCGGTGACGATCAAGAGCCACCACAATGTCGGCGGGCTGCCCGAGCGGATGAACATGAAGCTGGTCGAGCCGCTGCGCGAGTTGTTCAAGGACGAGGTGCGCGATCTCGGCCGCGAACTGGGGCTGCCCGATATCTTCGTCGGCCGGCATCCGTTCCCCGGCCCGGGCCTCGCGATCCGTATCCCGGGCGAGGTGACCAAGGAGCGCTGCGACATCCTGCGCAAGGCCGATGCGATCTATCTCGAGGAGATCCGCAACGCCGGGCTGTACGATGCGATCTGGCAGGCGTTCGCGGTGCTGCTGCCGGTGCGGTCGGTCGGCGTGATGGGCGACGGGCGGACCTATGACAGCGTGCTGGCGCTGCGCGCGGTGACCTCGACCGACGGGATGACCGCACAGGCGTTCGAATTCCCCGGGGGCTTCCTCCCGCGCGTCGCGACGCGGGTCATCAACGAGGTGAAGGGCGTCAACCGCGTCACCTATGATTATACGTCGAAGCCGCCCGGGACGATCGAGTGGGAGTGAGGGGGAGCGATAGCGTTTTTGCTTTCGCCTAGATCGTCGTGCGCGAAAAGGGGGCCGGTTAGCACCGGCGCGATGCTGGACCCGGCCTTCGCCGCGGTGGCGGTCCCAATCTTACCCCCGCACCATCGCGTGGATCGGTCTGGTCGTGTAAGCGTTGCCCACGACAGGCTCTCATCTGACCGTTGCATCGTGATCGATCGGCGTTTGCGAGCGACAGGCGGAGGCGTGGATGCCGGACACCGAGACGATGTTGAAGCGCCAGCAGGTCCTGGCCGACTTCGGCAACCTCGCAATCCGTTCCGAGGATCTCACCGAGATCCTCACCGAGGCCTGTCGCCTCGTCGGCCGGGCGCTCGGCACCGATCGCGCCAAGGTGCTCGAGATCATCGGGGGTGGCAGCGAATTGTTCGTGCGCGCGGGGGTCGGCTGGCGAAGTGACGTCGTCGGCCGGTTGCGGCTGCCGATGAGCGAACATTCGTCGGAGACCTATTCGATCGATGCCGGGCATCCGGTCATCACCCAGGATATCGCGCACGAGACGCGGTTCGATGTGCCGCAGTTCCTGAAGGAAGCGGGCATCGTCGCGTTCGTGAACGTGCCGATCTTCGTGCCCGGCCCGCGCGCCTACGGCATCCTCCAGGTCGACAGCACTGTACCGCGCCGGTTCGACGACGACGATATCCAGTTCCTGCGGACCTATGCCGCGATCCTTGGGCCGGTGATCGACCGGCTTCAGCTGGCAGCCGAGCGGCGCGCGGTGGAGGCGCAGCGCGCCACCGAATTCGCCGCGATGGAGGTGTTGCAGCGCGTGAGCGCCGAATTGGTCGGGGAGCATGAGCCGCAGGTCCTGTATCAGAAGATCGTCGATGCCGCGGCGGTGCTCACTGGGTCGGATGCGGCCAGCATCCAGATGCTCGATCCGCCGAGCGGGCGGCTCAAGCTGCTCGCGTGGCGCGGCTTCCACCCCGAATCCGCGAAATTCTGGGAGTGGGTGAAGGCCGATACCGGCAGTTCCTGCGGTCGCGCGCTGGAGGTCGGCGAGCGTATCGTCGTCCCCGATATGGACCGGTTCGACGGGCATTTCGAGGATGTCGAGGCGTATCGGCGCTCGCGCATCCTGTCGGTTCAATCCACCCCGCTGCGTGCGTTCAACGGCCAGGTCGTGGGGATGATGTCGACCCATTGGTATGACCGGCGGGAGCTCGCGCCGGACGGCTATCGCTATTTCGACGTGCTGGCGCGTCTGTCGGCGGATCTGATCGAGCGCCACCAGGCCAACGCGCGGATGCGCGAGAGCGAAGCGCGGCTGGCGGCGGCGTTCGAGACCGTGCCGGTCGGGGTCGGGGTGATCGACATGTCGGGCAATGCGGTGATCTCGAACACCGAATATCGGCGCTTCATGCCGAGCGGGATTGTCCCGTCGCGCGATCTGCAGGGCGCACGGTGGCGCGCATGGGACGCCGATGGGGAGATGCTGAAGCCCAAGGACTTTCCGACCGCGCGGGCGCTGCGTGGCGAAACGATCGTTCCGGGCAAGGAGATGCTGTTCACCAATTCGGAGGGCGCGGCGATCTGGGCCACCGTCGCCACCGTCCCGACGCGCGACGAGCAGGGGCGGGTGACCGGTGCCGTCACCGCAATCTCCGATATCAACGCCGCGAAACGCGCCGCCGAGGCGCTGCGCGCCAGCGAGGAGCGGCTGCGCCAGTTCGGCGAGGCGTCGCTCGACGTGTTGTGGATCCGCGATGCCGAGAAATTGCAATGGCAATATCTGACCCCGGCGTTCGAGGCGATCTACGGCCTTAGCCGCGAGGAGGCGCTCGGCGGCAACAATTTCAGAAACTGGCTCGATCTGATCATCCCCGAAGACCGCGAGCGCGCCGTGGAAGCGATCGGGCGCGTCCGCAAGGGCGAGCGCGTGACGTTCGATTATCGCATCCGGCGCCCGGCCGACGGCGCGATCCGCTGGCTGCGCAACACCGATTTTCCGATCATCGACGCCGCGGGGCGTGTGACGCTGATCGGCGGCGTGGGGCACGATCTTACCGAGCTGCGCGAGACGCAGAACCGGCTACAGGTCCTGATGGAGGGCATTCCCCAGCTCGTCTGGCGCGCGGACGATGCCGGGGACTGGACCTGGTCGAGCCCGCAATGGAGCGATTATACCGGTCTCAGCCAGGCGGAGAGCGCAGGGCTCGGCTGGCTGAACGCCTTCCACCCCGATGATCGCGGCGCTGCGCGGCTGGCGTGGCGCGATGCGCCGCGGACCGGGGAACTGGCGCTGGAGGCGCGCATCAACCACGCCGCGACGCGCGAATATCGCTGGTTCAAGACGCGGGCGGTGTCGGTGCGCAACGAGGCCGGCACGATCAACGAATGGCTCGGGACCTCGACCGACGTTCACGACATACGCGATCTTCAGGATCGGCAATTGGTGCTGGTCCGCGAGCTCCAGCATCGCACCCGCAACCTGATCGGTGTCATCCGGTCGCTATCGGAGAAGACCGCGCGCGCCAGCGGCGATCTGCCCGAATTCCGCGAGCGGTTCGGCGACCGGCTAGAGGCGCTGTCGCGGGTGCAGGGGCTGTTGTCGCGGCTGACCGAGCATGATCGCGTCACCTTCGACGAGTTGATCGAATCCGAGCTGGCGGCGATGAACGGCGTTGCCGAGGGAGTCAGCCTCGCAGGGCCGCGCGGGATTCGGCTGCGCTCCTCGACGGTGCAGACCTTGGCGATGGCCTTCCACGAGCTGGCGACCAATGCGGTGAAATATGGCGCGCTCGGGCAGCCGCAGGGAAAGCTGACGGTGACCTGGTCGATCGAACCGCCGGGCGAAGGCGGGCGGCCGTGGCTGCGGATCGACTGGATCGAGAGCGGGGTCAGCATGCCGCCTCCCGGCGCCCGCCCGAATGGCGGGGGACAGGGGCGTGAGCTGATCGAGCGGGCCTTGCCCTATCAGCTTGGCGCCCGGACCGACTATCGCTTGGGCGCGGACGGGGTTCATTGCACGATCACCATCCCGGTTTCGGCCACCGCGTCGCAGGAGGAAGCCGATGTCTGACAGCTCGCTGCGCGGCTGCCGCGTGCTCGTCGTGGAGGACGAATATCTGCTCGCGATCGAGCTCGAATTTCATCTCGTGGAGGCTGGGGCGATCGTGCTCGGTCCCGCGGGCACGATCGAGGATGCGGTGGCGATCATCGATGCCGAGCCGGCGATCGACGGGGCGATCCTCGACGTCAATCTCGGGGGCGAGACGCGGTTCACCGCGGCGGATATGCTGCTGACGCGCGGCGTGCCCTTCCTGTTCACCACCGGCTATGACGGCTCGATCTTCCCGCCGCGCTTCGCCGATATCGTTCGGTGCGAGAAGCCGATCACCGTCAAGCGGGTGACGGAGGTGATCGACCGCCTGATCCACGCCTGAGGGCGGCACGACACCTGCCAACACAGGTTAATTCGAATCGATCGCGGTGCCGCGGCCGTCCGTGCTAATCTGGGACACGGATGGAGGCGACTCGAATCCGGGAGAAGGCGATGGACGGCGAAGCGACACGACGCGGCGGCGACCGGGAATTCCACGAGCGGCGGGCGCGCCAGGCCTATGGGATGGCCTATCGCGCGACCTCTCTCACGATACGCAGGCTGCATCTCAAGATGGCGATCGAGCATGAGCGCCGTGCCGATGTCGCCGACGGATAGCCGGGCAGCGGCGGGCCGCTCGGCCGACAAGCGCGGGGGCTTCAGCCGGGCGCGCGGCTGAGCCCCAGCCATTGCCGCGTGACGCGCCACCGGCGCAGCACCATCCATTCGAGCGCGAGCATGGCGATCAGCGTCGCGCCGAACAGCGGCAGGTAAAGCCCGAGCGCACCGATCGCCGCAACCAGCGCGACGCCGAATCGTGGGCGCGACAGCGGGATCGGCGCCCCCAGCAGCCCGATCGGTCGCCGGCGCCACCACATCACCGCGCCGCTCGCCGCGAGGGCGATCAGGAGCAAGGCGGTCAATGTGCCGAGGATCTGGTTGGCGATCCCGAACAGCGCGCCCTCGTGCGCCGCGACGCCATAGCCGATCGTGCGGTCGATCCAATGGCGTTGCGCGAAATCGACGCGGTTGACGAGGCGGCCGGTCGCCCCGTCGATCTTGAGATCGCTGCGCAGCGGACGATCGGCGGCGTCGGACGATATCTTCCACGGCGCACCCGCACGCTTCGGCGGCGAGATCAGCACCGGCGGCGCCACCCCGAGCGGCCGGACCGTGGCGATCACCCGTGCCAGTTCGCCCGGACGGGGCGGCGGCGCGGGCATCGTCATCCCGCGATGGTCGGCGTGGCCCGACATGGCATCGGCCGCGGGCGCCTTGCCGCCGATCGTCCAGTCGACCGGGCCGCTGGCCGTGCCGGTCAGCGTGCGGACCTCGCCGAGATAGCTTCCCCAGCCCTTGGCCCAGGGCAGCCCGGTGAGGATCAGGAAGAGCGCGAAGACCGATACCCAGATGCCGGCGGTGGCGTGGATGTCGCGCCAGAAGACCCGCTGCCCGCCGCTGAGTCGCGGATAGAGCAATCCAGCCAACCCTTTGCGCCCGCGCGGCCACCAGAGATAAACGCCGGTAAGGATCATCACGATCGCCCAGCAGGCGGCGATCTCGACCAGATAGCTGCCGACCGCCCCGGCGAGCAATTCGCCGTGGAGGTGAAAGATCACCCGCATCGGGCGCGTCTCCTCGGTCGCGACCTTGAGCACGGCGAGGCTATGCGGATCGACGTAGACCCGTTTGTCGGCGCCATGATCGGCGACGAGGATGCGGACGGCCTGATCGTCGCGCTCCGGCAGCACATATTTGCGCAGCGTCGACCCCGGCACCGCGCGGCGCGCGGCGGCGACCTGCGCGTCGGGTGACGCCACCGGGCCGTCGGTCGCGAGATGGTCATAGGGTCGGTCGAGCCACGCCTCGATCTGCGGGCGCCACAGATAGATCGAGCCGGTGAGCGCGAGCCAGATGACGAACGGGATGCAGAACAGCCCGGCATAGAAATGCCAGCGCCATACCGCATTGTACCAGCGGGTCCCGGGGGCGTGGACGCTCATAGCTTCACCCCCGCTTCGATCATGAAGGTGCGCTGCGGATAGGGGTGATAGACCCAGGCACGATCGTTGGTGAGATTGTTGACCCCGGCCGAGAGCCGGAAATGGTCGTTGATGTCGACATTGGCCTTTAGGTCCAGGGCGAAGAGTTCGGAGGTGTAGCCGTAATCGTCACCGCGATAGAAGCCGTCGAGATCGGTGTTGGGACGGCTGGCGTAGCGCACCCCGACCACCGCCTGAAGCGCGGGAGTCACGCGATAGCGCAAATTGCCGTTGAGCCGCCACCGCGGGATGCGCGGAAATTGCACGCCTTCGGATGCGCGGTCGGACGGGTTGCTGACCGTGATCGCATCGATCCACGCGCCATTGCCGTCGATATCCATCCCGCGGATTGGCCAGTCGCGCGTCTCGGCGATCAGCTCGAGGCCATATTGACGCGTCAGATCGATATTCTTGTAGCTGGAGGTCGACACCCCGTTCTGGTTGAAGCCGACGAACTGGAAGATCGTGTTGCGGACGCGCTGATAGAAAGCGCTGCCGGTCAAGGTCACCGGGCCGAAGCGATGGCGCAGCAGCAGATTGGCGTCCTTGCTCCGTTCCGGCTTGAGCTTCGGATCGAAGCTGTTGGGATTGAAGCTGCCGTCGCCGTTGAGCGAGCCTTGGAACAGCTCGCCGACCGTCGGGAAGCGCGTCGCCATCGCGAGGCTGAGCTCGGCGATCCACCCGCCCGCGAAGACATGCCGCAACGCGATCTTCGGGCTCCACGCATCGTCGCTGCGGCTGGCGTAAAGCTGCGTCACCGGCAGTCCGGTGAGCGGCCCGGCCTTGGCGATCGCGGTGATGCCGCCGTCATAGGCGCGCCACCGGTCGTAGCGGACGCCCAATGTCAGCCGGGTCGCATCGTCGAGCGCGATCGCATCTTCGGCGAAGCCGCCGATCATGGTGCTGCGTCCGAAGGTGCGGGTGCTGAGCCTTGGGGCGGTGCCGGTGCGCCAGTTGGTCGTCGCGAACACGCTCTGGTCGGTCTCGTAGCGATTGCCGTCGACGCCGAAGGCGATCGCGTGCCGCCCGATCGTGCGCGTGGCGATGAGATCGCCGGTGTACCAGCCGGTCGGCCCCTGATGCGTCCACTGGCCCGCGCCGTCCGCCAGCCCGGCGGCATAGCCGTTGGACTGGTAAGTGTCCTGCCGCGCGAAACGCAGCGTCGAGATGTTGAGCTGTACGTCGAACCCGGCGACCGGCGCCGCAATCTTCCCGCCGAGCAGATATTCGTTCTTGTAGGCCAGCCCCTGGCGGAAGCTGCTCGCGGCATTGAGCGTGTAGCCGTGCCCGCCGAAGCTGACGAGCCCGGTGGCGTCGCCGTAGAACGGCCGGCCCGCCGCATCGGTGATATAGCTTCTCGGGTTGAGCGTCTTTTCCTCGTTCCACCAATAAGCGAACAGCAATTCGCCGTGGACCGCGCCGGCGTCGTAACGCAGCTCGGCGCGCGCCTGATCCTGCCGGCTGTGCGTCAGCGAATAATCGCCGACCACCGGGGTCACCACCTTGGTGCCCGTCACCGGCATCAGCTTGGGGTCCACGACCGCGCCGCCGATCGGCGTGCCGGCCGACGGGTCGTTATAGGCCGATGCCGAATAGCCGAGCTGGTAGAATTGCATCGGCTGGCCCTGGTTGATCAGCCGCCGCGCGGAGACGCGCACGCCCCAGGCGCTGTCCTTGGGCTTCCACGCGAAGCCGCCCTCGGCCGACCAGCCCCACAGATCCTCGCGCGTCTTGAACTGATCATAGGGCTGGAAGAAATTCTGGAGGTTGACGAACAGCTCGGTCTTGTCGGGTGGGCGCGTCGTGATGTTGACGATCCCGCCCATCGAATTGCCGCCGTAACGGGCGGAATAAGGCCCGTAGACGATATCGAACTGCTGCACCTCATTGGGGCTGACGACGCCCCAGGCGGGCGGGAAATTGAACGAATTGCCGAGGAAGTTCGAGATCACGAACCCGTCGACCATCGCCAGCGTCCGCGCCGATTGCGTGCTGTGGGTGCCGCGGAAGCCCGGCACGGCATTATTGTCGCCGATGAACCGCGTGCGCACGAAGAAATCGGGCGCATATTTCATCAGATCCTCGACATTGGCGGCGTTGACCCCGGCGAATTGCTCGTCGCCGAGGCTGACCGACAGGCCGCGCGGCTCGATCGAGATCGGTTTCTGCGTCTGGCCGACGACAAGGATATCGTTGGCCGGGGCGGCATCGGCGGTCTGGGCATGCGCGGGGGCGACGAACACCCACGGCACGAGCGGCGCGCAGGCGAGCGCGCAAGTAAAACGAGACATGATAACCCTCTGATTTCGCGCAAAGAAAAACCGTCCGAAGCCGAGGCCCGGAACGGTATTTGCTCAGCGGATCGAGGGTGGTCCGGTGGAGGGCGGCGGCGGCGCGGCAAGGCCGCGGCCGATCGCAACCGCCAGGATCGCGCGAGGTAGCGAGGTCGCTGTTGCCGGCGCGGAGAGATCGAGGATCGGCGCCGACGGTCCGTCCAGCGCGACGGTCAGCCCGGAGAAGGTGCAGGGGTGGTCGTTGGCGCTTTTATCCGGCTTGTCCGACCCGGGATGCATCGCCTTGAGCGCGGCGGCGAGCACCGGCGACGCCGCCATCTCGACCGGGCCGGTCCCGCTGCAGATCGACATCTGCCACCCGCGGTCGGTTTCGACCGGCATCCAGCCTTGCGGGATCAGCACGCGCGCCAACAGGGCGCAGGCGATGATCGCCAGCATCCCGATCCGCGTTGATGCGCGTGCCGTGCGGAACCGTGCCGCCATGCGCGTGCCGATGAAGCAAAAGGCGGCGGGACTCAAGGCGTTCGATCACCGCGCCGGCGAGTGCGTCCAGCCGCGGGGGAGGGGGCCCGTAAATCTCTTGTGCTCCCGCGAAGGCGAGGACCCAAGGAGGGGAGACGACCACCCGGCCAGCGCCGGGGGGAAGGGGAAGCAACCTAACGCGCGATACCCTTCTCCTCGAGATCGTGGATCGGGTTCACTGCTCAGCCCTGCGCCAGCGGCGCGAGATATTCCGCGTCGGTCACCTTCTCCATCCAGGTCACCGGCGAGCCGTCGACCGATTCCTGGATGGCGATGTGGGTCATGCCCTCATGCGGGGTCGCGCCGTGCCAATGCTTGTGCTCGGCCGGGCACCACAGCACGTCGCCGGCGCGAAATTCGAGCTTCGGGCCGCCCTCGATCTGCGTCCAGCCGACGCCTTCGGTGACGATCAGCGTCTGCCCCGCGGGGTGCGAATGCCACGCGGTACGCGCGCCGGGCTCGAAGTGAACGATCGCGCCGCCGACGCGCGACGGTGCGGGGCGCTGAAATTGGCCGGTGATCGTGACCTTGCCGGTGAAATAGTCCGACGCGCCGTCGACGGTCTTGAGCTCTGCTTTCCGGGTGATGTCCATCGCGATCGTTCCTTTCTGCATCGGGGCAGCGACCGAACGAATTTAAGCCGTCGGGGCCACGCGGATTAGCGCCCTCGCGCGCAATGAACTGATGAGCTTGCCTCAACAAAGTGGTAACAAGCGCCATGCAGCTCAACCGAACCGATCTCGCGGATTTCCTCTATTTCCTCGCGATCGCGCGGCACCGCAGCTTCCGGCGTGCCGCGCTGGAGATGGGCGTCACGACCTCGGCGCTGAGCCATGCGATGACCGCGCTCGAAGCGCGGCGCGGCGTGCGATTGTTGAACAGGACCACGAGGAGCGTGACGCTGACCGCGGCGGGCGAGGAACTGCGCGCCTCGATCGAGCGGCCGCTGGAGGCGGTGGGGGAGGCGGCGGAGAACCTCAACCGGTTCCGCGATACGCCCGCGGGGCGCGTACGGATCAATGTCCTCGGCGATGCGGTGCCGCTGCTGCTCGATCCGGTGATGCCGGTATTCGTCGCGCGCTATCCCGAGGTGGAGGTGGACATCAGCGTCAGCAACCGGCTGATCGACGTCATCGCCGGCGGCTTCGACGCCGGTATCCGGTACGGTGGCACCGTGCCCGAGGACATGATCGCGCAGCGGCTTTCGCCCGACATCCGCTGGGTCGCGGCGGCGTCGCCCGATTATCTCGCGCGCTTCGGCACGCCGGCGACGCCGCAGGACCTGCACGCGCACCGCTGCATCGGCATCCGGCTCGGCAACGACCAGCTCTATCATTGGGAATTCGAGCGCGGCGAGGAGGCCGTCACGATCGCGGCACCCGGCCCGCTGACCGTCGACGAAAGCCCCGCTGCGATCGGTTTCGGCGTCAGCGGGATCGGCATCATCTATGGCGCGGAACCGGTTCTCGCGCGTTATCTCGACAGCGGCGCCCTGCGGATCGTGCTCGGCGACTGGGCGCCGATCGGCGGCGGTTTCCATGTTTATTATCCGGGGCGCCGGCAGGTGCCGACCGCGCTGCGTCTGCTGGTCGATCTCATCCGCGAGATGCGGCCGCTGGGCCGCGATATCAGGAAGGAAGAAGCTCGCGTTTCAGCAGCGGCTCCAGCCAGTCGATGAAGACTTCCAGGCGCCGCGTCACATTGTGACGATGGGGATAGAGCAGGGTGATCGTCATCGGCTCGGCGCGGTGCGCCGGCATGACCTCGACGAGATCCCCGGCGGCCAGATGATCCTTCACGTCATAGGCCGGGATCTGGATCAGCCCGAGCCCCACGAGGCAGCAGGCGATATAGGCCTCGGCGCTGTTGACGATGACATTGCCGGCCAGCGCGCGCGTATGGACACTGCCGTCGTCGCACCATTCCCAATCCTCAATGCGCCCGGTCGATGGAGACGCATAGCGAACCGCGCGGTGGCCGCCGAGCTCGTCCGGGTGGAGCGGGGTGCCGAATTCGGCGAGATAGGCCGGGCTGGCGACATTGATCAGCGGCAGATTCCCGATCGACCGCCCGATCAGGCCGGAATCCGCCAGCGGCCCCACCCGCACCACGCAGTCGATATTCTCCTGGACGAGGTTCACCGCGCGATCGGTCACCCCCAGGCTGATCTCGATATGCGGATAGCGCTGCAGGAAGGCGGGCAGCGCCGGCGCGACGATCAGTCGGCCGATCCGCCCCGGGACGTCGATCCGCAGCAAGCCGCTCGGCCCGGCGACGGTTTCGCGGAACAGCCCCTCGACATCCTCGATCTCGGCGATCACCCGCAGGCAGCGTTCGTGAAGCACGATCCCGTCCTGCGTGGGGGTGACGCGCCGCGTCGTCCGGTGGAGCAGCCGCGCGCCGAGCCGTGCCTCCAGTTCCTGGATCGCGGCGGAAACCGAGGAGCGCGGCATCCCGAGCAGATCCGCCGCGCGGGTGAAACTCGCGCATTCGACGACGCGCGCGAAGATGCGGAACAGGTCGATGCGATCCATCGGAACAGCCTATTGTTCGTTCGCCATGACATGTGATGTCAGAATGGTCGCCTTTATACCACCAATGCCGGCGCTAATCTGGCGGTGACGGAGCCGATCGCGGCTCCCGACCCCATAGGAGGCACGCGCATGACCGACCATAAAATCAACGGCAAAACCATTCTCATCGCTGGGGGCGCCAAGAATCTCGGCGGCCTGATCGCCACGGATCTTGCGGGTCATGGCGCCAGGGCGGTCGCGATCCACTATAACAGCGCGTCGACGGCGGCGGACGCCGAGCGCACCGTGGCCGCGATCCGCGCGGCGGGCGCCGAAGCGCACAGCTTTCAGGCGGATCTCACCACCGCGGGGGCGATGGAGCGCCTGTTCGCCGATGCCAAGGCGGCGATGGGCGGCATCGATATCGCGATCAACACGGTCGGCAAGGTCCTCAAAAAGCCGATGATCGAGATATCCGAGGCCGAATATGACGGCATGACCGCGGTCAATTCCAAGACCGCCTTCTTCTTCCTCAAGGAGGCCGGCAAGCACCTCAACGACAATGGCAAGGTGCTGACGGTGGTGACCTCGCTGCTCGGCGCCTACACCCCTTTCTATGCCGCTTATGCGGGGACCAAGGCGCCGGTCGAGCATTTCACCCGCGCCGCTTCGAAGGAATTCGGCGCGCGCGGCATTTCGGTGACGGCGATCGGCCCCGGGCCGATGGACACGCCCTTCTTCTATCCGGCCGAGGGCGCCGACGCGGTCGCCTATCACAAGACCGCGGCGGCGCTGTCGGCATTCTCGAAGACCGGGCTGACCGATATCGAGGACATCGTTCCCTATATCCGCTTCATGGTCTCCGACGGCTGGTGGATGACCGGGCAGACTATCCTTGTGAACGGCGGCTATACGACCAAATAGGCCGGCTCGCACCGCCTCCTCGCGCATCGCGTGAGGCGGCGGCAAGCGCCGACGATCGATCGCGATCGGGAACATCACCCGATATCGTGCGTTTCCCGAAACGATCGCGTGAGTCGCATTCCGGCGGCCGCGTCGACGCGAGCGACAGAAGAGCCGACGCCTCCCGCACGAGCGGAGGCAGCCGACCCCGGCGTCCGGCGCCTACTGGCTGGCATGAACCGCACGACCTCAAACGACGGGCCGACCGGTCCGCGCGAAGGGCGCGCCCCGACAGACCGATCAACCGTGCCCCGAGGCCGGTCGACGACCCCGATAGCGCGGAAGTTCGACACGATCTTGAGGAGGTTGTGATGGATAAACGATTCGCAAGCGGGACGGAGGCGATCGGTCGGACGCCCGCTGAGCCCGGCGAGATCTCGGTCGAGCCCGAAGATGAACCGTTCAACGAACGCGCGACCGACCATTGGCCGGCGATCGGGCTGAAGGCCGGTGCCGCAGCGTTGCTCGGCATCGCGCTGATCGCCTGGCCGGCGATGACGGTTGCCGTATTGGTCGCGGTCTTCGCGGCTTATTGTTTCGCCGATGCGCTCTTCTCGGTCATCCTTGCGACGCATCACGCGCGGATCGGCTCCGGCTGGCTGGCGCTCGGCGCGGTCGGCCTGATCGACGCGATCACCGGCATCGTCGCGCTTGCCCGCCCCGCGGCAACGGTCGACGCATTGCTCACGATGGTCACCGCCTGGGCGATCATCGTCGGGCTGGCGACGATATTCGGCGCAGGGCAGCTCAGGCCGGATCATGGACGCGGCTGGCTGATCGGCAGCGGGCTGGCCATCTTCTTCGCCGGCGTTCTTCTCGGCATCGGCCCGGCGCTGGGTTTCGAGGTGGTCAAATCGTTCCTCGCCGTCGGGCTGCTCGTGTCCGGCGCCTTTCTGTTCGCGCTGGCCTATCAGCTGCGTCTGCATCGGGGCGATCATCACCACGCGCAACGCCCGGCGTGGCGCGCGGCGACGAGCCACGGCGAGTGGCGATGACGGTTGCGGCGGGGCTGCGCGGGTAGTTGATGGATACGTGGCGGACGATGAGCCGGCCGAGCTCGCTTCAATGGCGCTCGGTGAATTGTGCTGTCTGCTGGATGTTCTGGTGCGCTTACAGGACTCGACTTTGGTCGATAAAATATTGATATTTCTGCGACTTAAGTCGCAGCAAAAGGCCGTGGTCCCACCCTGGTCCACTGCAAAAATCGGTCCGTTTTTCGGCATCGAACCGGCGACGGGGTGGCGGACTCGAACTGGACTCTGCACCGATTCGAAGGGGCGAGTTTGACGCCTTTTGGGCCGGTCCCAGAATGGCGGCTCAACGGCCATATCTCGCCGAGTCAGCCTAGTTCGGCGAACGCGGTGTCCAAACGATCGAGCCGCGCAGCGATTGCAGTTCGGATGCTGTCGTGGATCTCATCAGCGAAATCGCCGGGCATCGCCGATCGGGCAGCATCGGGGGCGCGCTCTGCTTTCTCCCGGACGCCCGCGATCACTTGCTTGATGAGCGTGGGCCCGAGCCCCGCGATCTTGGCCGTCTGCACGAAATGTCGACCTGAAACCTCGTCGACACGATAGTGGCGGCTCTTTCCTGCCGACATTGCGAGGCGGAAGCTGCGAGCATTCAGCTGGTTGCGATCGACGGCGCTTTGCACCGACAGCACGTCGTACATCGGGGTCAGCTTGATCCCGCCGCGCGGTCGCAGAAATATGCTGAAATTCTTGGCGTGGCCGTCCGTCGCCCCGATCAGCCAGAAGATTATCTGGCTGGCCAGGAAATTCATCTGATCGCCCGATGGTTCGTCGCTGGCGCCGAGCAAACGGATAATATCTGCCGCCGCGGGGCCGCCTTCGCTTTGATATTTCTGGGTAGAAGGCACGCCAAGTGCCTGGCAGCAATCCTCCTGCGGTACGCGCAGGAGCTTGCCGTCATTCCGCCACAGGCGGTCGAAGCGCTCGACGACAAGGACGCGGCGCGTACCGAAGTTAGCGATCTCGGTGCGCGCGACGGGCAAGCCGAATGCTGCGAGGAGCGTAAGGCAATAGTGCTCGTTATCCACACTGGCCGTCATGTCGATCATGCCGGTCGACGTCGGTATCTCGCCGAGCTGGGGTTTCAGGATATGCGTCGTCGGCGTGGCGCCGATCGGTCGCATCCATTTCCCCTTGTAGCGCAGGAGAGCGGTTTTTTCCTGGGCGCCGGCAATCGAGATCCGGAATTCCTGTTCGGGATCGATGCCGAGTGGCGTGCCCTTGAGATCGGCGAGAAGCTGGTCGATGTCGCCGTCGTCGAGGGGCTCGGCATGAATTTCGCCGCTCGCGTCGACGCTTTCGCCATCGGGCAAGAACTGCATGGCGCCGACGCAATCGCGGCCGATCCGGGCCAGCAGGCTGTAAGGATCAACGCCTTCGGCACCTGTCCGCTCGGCGATGCGCCTGCGAATGTTGGCGCTGTCCGGAAGCAAATTGTCGAAAACCGCGATGACGGGCGCGCCGCGATAGGCGGTTTTGCGGAGTGGCAAGGACAAGGAGGCGGCGAAAGCATGGTCCCAGTCGAGCCAGCTTCCGTCATATTGAAACGACACCGCGCCGCTTGGTTCTTTCTCGAACCGGCCGACCAGACGATTGTTGATCAACACGTTCAGAGGGACGTGAGTCTTGTGGCGTGGCATGTCAGAAGATCTCGCTGATGTCCTTGCCGCCCTTGCTGCGCGGGCCGAGTTGAAGGTCCATGTCGAGAGCGGCAATGATGGCGAAGAGGGTATCCATGCGCGTTCCGTCATGACCATTCTCGATCCGTGAGACCGTCTTCTGGCCGGTGCCGACACGGTCGGCGAGCGCCTGTTGGGTCAAGCCGCTACGCGCGCGGGCGTTGCGGATGACAACGCCGAGTTGTTTCGGAGTGCGGATCAGTTGGGCCATAGCGCCACCTTTCCTGACCCCTATGCCCTAAAAGACATAATCTTGCAATATACCCCATAAGGTATATCCTTTGTTTATGTCCTGTAGGGGATAACTGTAGATCGGTGTGGAAGCGGAATCCTTCGCGCTTCCGCCACAAGTGATTGATATTCCTATAGAAACAGGCGGCATCTCGGGGTCCTGATCGGCGCCGATCTAAACCCCAATCGTTTCTCGACTTTCAAGCATTTCCAACGACTTATCCCTGCTTTGGCGGGGTGGCATTTCGATGCTGATCCACACGACTTTGGCGCGATTCCGCACATGGGGTGTCGTATTTGCAATATCTGAACGACGGAAGTGTGATGATCCCGATCGAAGCAAATAGGGACGTCAAGGCATCGCTCGTAGACGCGGCGCTGAAGCGGACTACTGGCCACGTGCACTCCGATGATCGCGGCGCGGTGCGCGCAAGCGAAGCTTGGGCTAGCTGCCCGATCTTCGTTCCGCCGAGAAATCATGGTCATACGCCTCTCGCGAAAGGAAGCGACTGAACGCTGATAAGAGGGATGCGGCGAAAGGCTCTCTCACGCGCCGGACGCGCTTGATTCCGTAGCTAAACCTGCCCTTCTCATACGCGCCATGGCGCTTTATGATCGCACCAGGCGCTGCTGGAGGCAAGAGATAGGTGGCGAGTTCCTTGACTCGTTTATCGCCGCCTGAACCTCGACCCCCCTCAATTTTTGCGGCGATCCGTTTGAACCTTGTGCGCATCTTTGTCGCGCGGTTGTCCCACGATACGCTTGAGAATGCAGCGCTAGGCGCCTCCGCGCAGGTGTCGATTTCGCACGCGCCATCTGTGCGCAGGACTACGAGGTCAAGCACATCGAGGGCCACGGGCGTGGCCTTGGTGAACTCCACGAACCCCATTTGACGTCCACCGCCCGCGAGTCGGTCAAGCGTAAAGCCGAGGCCATGCTTCACCTCCGGCGGTCGGCCATCTTTTCCGACGTTAATCGGCGCGAGGACCGCTACCTTGAAATTGTCTTCGTAAGCGCGTTCGCCGCTGGAGCGCACCATCAAATCGCATGGTTGCCCGATCAACACCCACAGCTTCAAACTGTCGCCGGTTCCGACTTCGAATATGTCGCCATTACGGAGCGGATCCCGAAACTGGTTAATCAGCGATCCGGGCTCGTACAGTTCTTCAGCGCGAAGCAGAGCGAGCCGCGCTTGAGCGTCGTCCGATAAGCCGCGACCAACATCGGCGACCCTTTTTACGGTGCGCGCCGTATCCAGGAATTCGGCCAACCGATCCTGGTTCAAAAGCTCCGTTTTCACCTTGTCGCGTTGGATGATCGAATAAAGCCGGATCAGAGTATCGAGTTCACTCACGCCCTCGCCTTCTGACGAATTGGCAATCACATGCTCGAAATCGACCGGATCGAGGTTTTTGAACTTCTCCAACGTCTGCCCAAACGCAGTCTCAAAAGCGTGCAGCGCGCTATTCTTCATGCGTTCGGCGTAGACGTTGACGACTGTACGATAAACTGCGCCGTAAAATGCGTCGCCATCGCTCAAGTTCTGCTTGGAAATCGGCATGAAAAGCTCAAGGTCAAGGCTCTTCTGTTCAGAGAGTTCTCTCCACCTCGAAACCTCTGCGCCCTTGTCGAGAGTATGAGATAGAAGTCCGCAAAACCACTTTGCGCCAAAAGCAGTTCTGTCCTGCTGGGCAAGGTTGGAGATGATCGCGGTTCCTTCACCGTGTGTTCCAAGTTGCTGATCGAAAAGAAATAGCGTGCGCGCGGAAGTGCTGCATTCAGCTAGAAGTTCGTCGCGTTTCGTCTCCCATTTCGCAGGCGTGAGATATTCGACAGGAAATTCTGCCGGCATAAGATGATCAAACAGGCGTTGGGCGATGGTGTCTGCTGCCTCTTCATCGAATTGCGCCAGCGTTGCAGCAAGGTCGTCGCGTTTGTTGCTATCAAATCTGCTTAGGATCGCGTCGATCTGTTCGTAGAGACTGCCGTTAGCATCGCTCAAGTCGATATCTGGAAAGAAGCTGGCGACGGCGTTCTGGGCCTCGGCATTGTCGCCGACCGCCTTCGTGACAAGTGCCGCGTCAAGCGGCCGGTCAAGCCGATCGTCGACCAGAACAACCTTGGCAATATTCAACTCGCTGAACAGGACTAACATGCGCTCGTTGACCGAAGAGCCTACCTCTTCGGCCACCGTTCCCGGCTGATTAGTCACATCGTTTGCGGCAATGGCCGTCAGCGCGCCAGCCACTTCCATTTGAGCAGCTGCCCCTCCCAATGAGCCCTCTTGATCAGCCACGGCTGATGCTCGTCAGGTCAAGCTCGAAGATGTGGCGACGCCCCTCGGAATTGCGATTGGGCAAGAGGGAAATCGTTCCGCCGAACGATTCCATGATCTGCGCAGCGATAAACAATCCCAATCCCCTTGTATGTTGAAGGTTGCCCGATCTGATTGGAGGATGGGGTGATCGCCGGGGGTGGCCACCCCCGGCGATCGGGCGGGTGGGGCCGTCGACCCCTTGGTGAATAGCGCACCGTAAGGGAGCCTGG
>Ga0209930_1000908_pt1 | contig 55343 bp, 53 predicted proteins | sample ThiBiot_500_biof_2_FD_183948 | JGI IMG/M metagenome (GOLD analysis project Ga0209930, IMG submission 183948) | Wastewater bioreactor microbial communities from Cape Town, South Africa - Thiocy_cont_500_biof (SPAdes) | ecosystem: Engineered > Bioreactor > Thiocyanate-remediating >...
CTGCACGCCAATATCAATATACACCAAGAACGAATGCTAATGAAAGACCATTGCATTGGTTAACTATCTTACTCGCATTATTATTTGTTTTTCTATTGATTATTGAATCGGTTGCATTTATTGTACTCGGTGCATGGCATTTGACAATTCCGCGTCTTCGAGATGTTCTCGCTTTTTCGAATGAAATCTATCGTCGTGAATTAGCTTTCGGTATTCTTCTCGTTATTACTGGATCATTAGGAATGATCATAAGTATTTTTGGTCTCGTTGCTTTTTTTACTCTTCGATTGCCATTCTTAAAAATCGTACGTAGAACAAAATATCTCGTCTATGCAGCAAGCAAACAAAAAGCTTTGTTTTAGTTTTCAATATGTTTGTGGTTTATGATGGTCATTGGACTCGTAGTTGGTATTATAGGCATTGTATTTGCATGTAAGTGTAATATGTTTAAACTTGAATCGAATGAAAACAAAATTTATAGCTCAAGTCGATGGTTTTATGTCGTCACCATCGAATAATTCGAGTGTCAGCGAGAGTAAAGTATGTAGTTATGAAGAGGAAATTATTGTATTGATGTTTATTTTGTTTTTTTTTGTATTTAGTATGCTGAAGAAAAGTTTATGTTAGGAATGAATGGTGGATTATCGTTGTTTATGAGTTTGACCTTGGTGAGTATCGATTAAATTCGATGCACGTAAATATTGATTATACTTTACAGGTGGCTGGAATAGTTATCGTTCGATGTTTGGCCATTGATGATGATGCACACGCAAATATTCAATCATATGTTCGAACAAAATAAGCAAAAACAAAAGAATCTTTTCAATGTCTTTTATGTATTTATAAATGAAAATAAAAACAAAATAGAGAAAAGTGAAAATGAATGTGATATATTTATAACTGCTCAAATATATTCGTTTTTTTGTTAATACAATAAAAAAAACTAATTCGAGAAAGATAAAAAATAGATATGTTGATTATTCAGTGTCATATGGGAAGACACGCGCATTATATAAAAAAAACGTCAGAATTATCAACACCCGATGATGATACATGGGAAACAGACGATACTAAGATAGAACTGTGTCTTCTGATATAATAAATACTATCCTATATAAATCATATACTTTTTGAGTTTGAGCAGTATGTCGTTCGTATTACTGTTATTGATTTTCCTAACTGGTAATTTCTTTCAAATAAATAATTGTTTGTCATTTGATTTAACATTGAATATCGATGATTTTAATCATAATTTTCGTTTTATTCAAACAACTGAATCGAATTCAAACAACAATTTCCCATTGATAACTATTCTCGATCATGATATTTCAAATTCAACTTCATTTGTTGCTACACAAACTTATCAAATAGAATCCGATGAAAATCAATTCGGTTTTGCTACTGTTGTTAATCGTGAACCTGCCGATTCGAATTTAGTCTTTGCTATGGTACAAACATTCGATGGATCGATTTACGATATTTCACCACCGATGTCAATCTCACAAATTCGAAATAAACGATCAATAGAAAATGAATATATTGTTCGACATGGAAATTCAATTTTTGAACACGCTTATGTGACAATTGAATGGAATTATGATCGACAACGACGAGAAGTCAATGACACAGAAATACAAGTACCAGCTGACGAAGAAGATTATTCAGCAACTCCTTTTTCAGTTTCAATATCGAATCCAATAGAAAATATGACTCTACCTTCGGCTGAAAACGATACCGAATTAATTATGAATGCAACTACGAAACCTGTCACACCTCGGCCAATACCTGAGAAATCTCGCCATTTATATTTAGAACTTGTTGCTGTCGTTGATAGTCTAGTTACGAATGATGTACGCATGTTACTGAATAAAACTGAATTAGAAACAATTGAAATTCTTAAATTATACTACATACATATATTCACAGGTATCGAACAATTCTATCGACAATCATTAATTCATGAAACATTGGATGTTCATATTCGATTAAGAAAAATTGTTTTCGCAACTGATAAACATCGTCTTCCATGGGAATTATACAAAAATATTTCATCATTAACAAATCCCTATCGAAAAACGCCGAATAACATCCATCTACGGCCGAATATTACTATGAAATTATTACATTCTTTTCATAATGCTTATACATCGAATAATTTCTCGGAAAAATATTTCGATAATACCGCAGATCATATTATGACATTTACACGATTAGACCTGGCTGAAGGTGCTGGTTTAGCTTATGTTGACGGTACTTGTTTATTTCGATATAAATATTCAATTATTCAAGAAGATTTAAATGCTCATTCGGTTATGATAACAGTAGCACATGAACTCGGTCATAATCTTGGTTTAAATCATGATGAACAAGAGAATGAATGTGACGATCCTCGATTTCGATATATTATGTCGCCAACAAACATGAATTCAGCTGATCGTCGGCAAGTTCCTTATTTTTCTGAATGTTCAATTAAACAATTGAATCGTTTTGTTGATGAAACGCCGACAACCTGTTGGCAAAATAAAATAGTTAGCACACGAAACGATTCGAAACTCGAGAAAATACATGAGATCATTTCGTTAAAATTAGGACAATTGATTGATATTCATCAACAATGTCGATTACAATATGGACCACAAGCTGTTCCATATATTTCGGCTCAATTGAATACAAGCAATTATTCATTTTATGAAGAAAATATTTGTAATCAATTGAAATGTTTTAAAAAACCAGGAGATGATTACATGTTTTGGCAAGATGGTGCTTTCGATGGTACACCATGTGGTGAAAGTCGTGTTTGTCAAAATAAACAATGTGTTTTAACGAATGATACTTATTCAATCGATTGTCCATACGGAGATTTATATTTGCCGATTCAAATGTTACGCTTAACGAATGAATATACACCAGGAAATATGCTTTGTCCCGAAGCGTTGAATCTCTTGCGATCACGTGGAGTTGATGTTACACATTTATGTTCAGATTTGTCGAAACCGTTTCGTCGTCTCTGTTGCGAAGAATGTAAAAAGTAAATATTCATTTTTTTTTATTAATAATTAAAAAATCTGCTATCATCCGAATAGACACTCAATTCCTGAATGTGGTGATCGACTGACAGCATGTCCAGCTTATAGTAGATATTGTGACATGCCATATATACGAATAAATGGTCAACCGATTTTGGAATTATGTGCGTACACTTGTGGAAAATGTTCAGATCTTCCATCACCACCGCCATCGACAACTACATTACCAACTATTGTCGAAGAAGATATAGAAACAACAACGAAGAAATCAACGACAACGAAAAAAGTTAAAACAACTACACCCAAACCTCGAAAATACGTCAAACCAGAAGCATTTACCAAACATACTTGCATCGATTCAGCTGATTGTTCAACATTAGTCAAATCCTATGCAAAAGTAAAGAAAAATGTTAAAAATTGGTGCACAGAACATTCAACAATACTCAAGGGACATTATTTCGCTGAACGATGTCCGAAATACTGTTCACTTTGTAATATCACATCGGAATGTGATGAAATGAAATTATGTCAAAATAATGGTGTTTGCATCAAAAATGAAAATGGAACAACATATCAATGTTTATGTTCGAAATCGAAGTCTTATTATGGTACATTGTGTGAACATCGTCAAACATGTTTGGATAAGCCTTGTGCAGCTAAAACTGAATATTGTATTCAAACTCAAGGTGAAAATTATGTTTGCCTGTCGAAAGAAAATAAAGAACAAATACGAGCGATTTTAGATGGGAAAAAATGAGATATGTGCGAGTTTGTTTTTTTTTCTTAATTATGCTTGAAAATAAAATTTATACGCGAAGAAATAGAAGGCTAAATAAAAGCAAATGAATTTTTGAAATCGATCGAATAAACGAAGCTGAATTATAGAGTCTACGATGATGTCGATTGGGTCCATAGTTTGAACCTAAATAATCGGCACGAGGAATTTTCCATTTCGGTGTAATATTTTTTGTTCGATTTCGTGGTGCCGTTGTTGTATTGACAACAGGTGTTGTCGGCGGTAAACATGAGACCGTATAATTCGAAGTTAATTCTTTAACTAACGAAACTATTGGAAATTTACCACGACTACAGGATTGACCTGAACTATCATCGAAATTGACTGGATAGATGACGATACCGCCTAGACGTTGTTCTTTCGCGTAATTGATCTGAAAATGGCACTAGAAAGACGATTAAATGCGTCTTGTCTTACTTTATATTCTAAACTTTGAAGATCATCATAGCCAATTAATTCGTCACCTAACAAGAGAAATTCTTTGATTTCAAATTCGTAAGTTAATTTCATCAAAACCTTTCGTCATGATTGGTACTTTACGGTCATCGAGAAAAACTCGTTGCCAACCCGATTGAATATTATGACAAAGCTAATTCAATACAAATCAATTTATTTCCTATTCAAATCGATTCTCTAGTTACTTCTGTATACGGCACACTACCAACACTAGTAGCCGGACTGCCGAGATCATGTAAATCACTGGTTAAACGAAATTTTTTACCGAAAGTTGGTAAACCAAGTGATAATTTATGTGGTTCAATACCACCAGTTCCAGTTATGTATTTAATTGCTGCATCCTGAAAAAAGAATATATTCAGAGTTTATGAATCATTTGATTTAAAATGAACTTGATTGAGATCTTTTTCATCGTCTTTGGGATTAACTGCTGCCATCAACGGACTATGATGTTCAACAATTTTATCTCGTGAACCACGATAATCATACGTTTGCACATTTAACCAATCAGCACATCTATTATATGAACAGTAGACAACAACAACAGCATAATCTATGCAGTATTATTTACTTAGCTAATTCATCTAATTCAAAACGTGATTCTAAATCTTTTCTTATTCCGGAGACAGTTATCGATAATAACAAACGTGCTCGTCCTGTTCGTCCAGCTTCTTCAGCATATTCTTCTTGAAGATCCTGTAAAAATTGATTTCGATTATTTGAATAAGAAAACAATTCAAAGTCGTGTGTTTTTACTTTGCAAAGCATTGTTAATTTCTTTTTATCTTCGACTAATTGTGGATTCGGTGATGATGGCGGTCCAAGAGCTTCGCTAGGCTCAAAATTAAGATCAATGCCATCGAATTCATGTGTGCGTAAAAGTTTAGTAGTTGAAATGACAAATTTCTGTCTAGAATCATTTTTCGACATCATTTCATTTGCTTTTCGTATCGCATAATCTTGGCCACCGACAGCTAACAAAACTTTCAACTCAGGATCTTTACTACTCTTAAATTCTTTCAATGGATTATTCCATACACCTAGCAGAAAATAGAACTACTCATTTGATTTCAATTATCGAGACAATGAAAACATACCAGTGAGTGTATTATCATCTTCAATGCGTGCAAATGTATAAACAATATGCGTACAATTTTTCGGCTCAGGATGAATTCCAGTCCATGATGAAAAATAGCAGATTATTTTAAATTCTCCACCACAATCAGCATTGATCAATGAAAAAGTTAAACTAACTAATAGTAATATGAAGTTCATTGTTAATTGAGAAAAATAAATGCAAAAGAACGAAACAAGATGAATTGTTTAGATCATTAGTTGTTGTGATGAAAACATTTTATCTTTTGCCTTTCGATCGATTGAATAATGCAACAAGCTAGGGCGATTTCGTGTCCGATACATAAAATAAATATAGGCTCAAATGATTAGTTCGTTTGTGTCTTTTCGAGTTCATATTGATGTTATTCGATTGATTAAGTCAATTCTTCTCCGTTCTTCATTTTTTTCTCTCTCTCTCTAATGGATTAGCCAAATACAACAATTTCGAAATAAGAAAAGATCGGTTGTTTTAACCGTCATCAACATTTTTTCCCCATTATGCTCGTCATACTATTTGACTAAGGACAAAACAGCATAACGGAAATTTCAAAAATATTATAGTTACAAGAAAAATCGAGTTATTATCTTTCCATCCAAGATAAATATCATTTGTTGAAGTATTCATTATCGAGAAAATATGATTCTAGGTTAACATTGTATTTCAAATAGTAAAACAAAACTACGTCATTCTGATATGTTAACACTAAATTATCCCCTGGAATAATGCATCTTCAACACATTATTTTCTTCTTCTTATTGCAAATTACAACTAACACGAAAATTAACACATCTCTCGTTACAACATAATTGTGTCTTTCTATTATGATTTCGTTGAAATGATACTTTTTTTCTTTAAATTTTATTTCTTTTTCTGAATAATAATTTGAAGGTGATACGCAGATCAAAAAAACTATTCTCAATAACAAATATAATTCGCCCATTCAGCTTTTCTCTCTCTCTCTCTCATTTCTCTGATTTTGCATAAATCCTCTTTTCTTTAAGAGACTAGACTATCACATTCAGCTTGAACCAATCTAATCACCATCGTAGACGATTTTTATTCTCATAATCAGATAGTTTTTCTATTATACGAATAATTATGCTCATAAATCCATTCCAGTCCATACGACAATATCAATATACACCACGAACACATGTTCGTGAACGACCATTACATTGGTTAATCATTCTACTTGCATTATTATTTGTTTTTCTATTGATTATTGAATCGGTTGCATTTATCGTACTCGGCGCATGGCATTTGACTATTCCGAATCTTCGAAATGTCTTTACTTTTTCAAGTGAAATCTATCGACGAGAAGTAGCTTTTGGTGTTCTTCTGATTGTTATTGGAACATTAGGAACGATCATAAGTATCTTTGGTCTTATTGGATTTTTCACTCTTCGATTGCTATTTTTAAGAATCGTAAGTGTAATCAAAGATCTTCTACGTATATGAAATTCAGCACTAAGAATACTTTAGTTTTCAATATGTTTATGGTTTATGATGATTATCGGAATTATATTCGGCACTATTGGTATTATATTCGCAGGTAATGAATAATATGCTTCAATTTGAATTGAACAAAAAAAAAGAAATATTTGCAAAATGTATGTAGCTCAAATGGATAGTGTTATGTCGTCAGCATCGAATAGATCAAATATCAGTGGGAGTAAAGTACGTAATTATGAGGATAAAATTGATGATGTTTATTTTCTTTTCTCTATTTAGTATGCCGAAGAAAAGTTTATGTTAGGAATGAATGGTGGATTATCGTTGTTTATGAGCTTGACCTTGGTGAGTATCGCGATTGAGTTTCGTGCTTATGCATGTTAATTATGTTTGATAGATAGCTGGAATAGTTATTGTTCGATGTTTGACTGGTGATGTTAATTCATGCGCAATTGGTCAAGCGTATATCCGAACAAGATGACAAATCTTAATCGAAATTATTTTTCTTTTCAATGAAAATAAAAATAAAAACAAAAAAATATGAGAAGAAAAATATTTTATTTTTCTATATAGTACAACAATAACAACCAAAAAAACAGATCTCGTTTTATCCTACAAATCTTGCTTCGATTTCTTGATTAACTCTGTTCGTTAGTTCAGGTAAATCATCTCGTTGTTTCAATAGATCAATCCAATATTGTAATGGATGTGTTTCGAATAAATCCGTTGCTAGACGATGATCATCATTCAGATTATTCGAATTATTCACTTCGATATGCATAATACATTGTACATTGATTAGTTTTGTTTGAGGATGTCGAATAAGATGTCGTTCATCTTTGAATTCACGACGTGTACAAAAATTTTCAAAACCCCACGAGAAATTATTCGATGGAAATACTCGTTGTTGTGTACATTTACTAATGAACATAATAAGTGGCGGATTTGAATTCGTTGTAATTGAAAGTGTGTACGAACGTAAAGTACACGGCGCACCGGCAACTAATGTCAAATAAATGCCAATTTGTTTCGAATGAGATCTATTAATCTGTAAACGCCATTTCGTTTTCTTATCAGCAGAATCGAATAATGGACTATAAAGCCAATCATCTTTACAAATTTTCAATTGCTTATATTCGAATAGACAATTGTATTCAAGACGTTCTGTTGTTGTTGTTGCTGTCATGATTACTAATTATCACAGTTGAACTAAAAGTTTAGAATAAAGAAAACAAAAAGATCGTTTTTTACAAACATCTATTTACTAGTATATCGATGATTTTACAATAATGATGAAATCTTTCTGTAAATAACGTGTTTTCAATCACTAATCAGAAGTTAGCAACGTAAGTCAAATATTTATTGGTAGCTATCACTGTCAATGAAGAAGAACCGAGAGAAAAAAACTGAGGAATACACCAAACATGTGCGTGTGCATACGGCGTTCTTTTTTTATTTGTACTTTGTTCTGTTAGAATATGACGAGAGAAAAAAATACGGAGAGAAGCAGAACGGGAATAAACAGAAACCTAATGAGATGCAAGACGAGTAGTTAGAGGAAAATAAAATGACTCATTTGGCATTGATACGACCTTCGGTATTTTCCAATATAAACGTGTCTGCTAGTAATCGATCGATTTCATGAAAGATAGCTTTCACATTATTTATTTATTCAGACATTTTGTTCTTTATTTAATCATCTAACTTCTCAATGAAGAAGAAGAAGAAGAAGAGATATTCAAATCAAAAATACATATCATATGAAAACACGGAAAAACACAAATACAAGGCAAAGAATTTGTCTAAATATGAATATAAACATTAAAGTTCATTCAAAATACAAAACAGAAAAAGAGCAAATATGTATTTTAGTTAAGAAGGAAGAAACCATGTAAAGACGAGCATTTTGACTAGTCAATTTCGAGTAAATTTGTCGTTTTATTCATCGATAGAATCGCATCTGAGAATGAGTTATCAGGCTAAATGTAAATATACGTATGATCAACAAAAATTTCACGAGAAAATCTCCTTTTCATACAACACATTTCTTTAATTGACTGTTGACTGTTCGAAATTATTGATTTCATCCGGTATCGACGAAAGAGTATTCGATTCGAGTAGATCAGGAAAACTGCCAAATGATAAATCCGACATCTAAATCAAACAATGATTTATTAATCAGTTTGAATAGGATTGAAAAATGTAAATACATTGTCCAGCCAATCGAGACGTAATCGCGATGTATTACTCTGCAATGCTGCATTGACAATTGTAGCTAAGAAAAACAAGAGAATATGCATAAAAAAATATCGAAGAAATCAATCTTACTGCTCAATGAAATAGTACTCATATTCGTATTATCATTGAGAAGATCGTCTAAAGAAACGAAATTGGACAAATAGAACGTTTATGCAGAGATCATACTTGGATTTTCACAATCACCGGAAAAGAGATTATCTGATGAACTTGATATGTCAGGTGTATTATTCGTACTCAATGCAAAATGTTTATTGACTACTGTTGTGGTTGTAGTTGTCGTTGTTGTTTGATGAGCATTAAAATTGGCATCTAAAAAAGAGACGATCTCATTTCTAGAAATCGAACATGATGACATTTACCTAGTAAAAGTTGAATATTCGTCGAACGAGTTGATTGATCGCCATAACGTAATGGACGTCGAACCTAAAAAATTTTGAATAATATTTTTTTAATTTAATTTTTTTTTTCATATCTGTTAAATACTCTTTTATGTCGATGAGATAAGAGATCATAATTATGAGCTGATGCAGCTTGTTCAGCAGCTAATGATTGAATTAATGGATCATCAATAACGCCATTGTTACTGCTGAACATAACGGCTGCTTGTTTGACTGGTTGAGATGGTATTGAAGTCGATTCATTTGTACTAGTCATTGGAAGTAATAATGTGGATACAGATGGAAGTTCAACAGTAGATGATTGATTTGTTTCAAAAGATCGTGTTCCTGTATCATGAGATCGTGTCATATTATCAAAAATACCAACTTGTTCATCCATTTGTGATGATAGAGGCACTCGAGATCTATGATTTCAATAAAAACAATGTTTTTCTTCTTCTTCTCAAATCAAAATCCAACTCACTTATCATGTAAATCACAATCTAATGGAACTGCTGAGATTTCTTCATTGTTATTACTACTGATTGTCTCGGATACAATTGGCATTTGTATCGGGACACATAATTCAGTATTAGGTGAATTCGTAGTTTTGATTCCCGGTCGTCGTTGATCTCGTGAATTGATTGAATGCGAATGCGAGCAACATGAACAGTAGCATCTTGTTCGAGATGTTTGGTGTTTTTTAGCGTTTGGTTTTTTTGTCACTTTGGTTTCGATTGATGATTGACGATCAGCTATGGATGTCAAACATTGATTAGCTATTTGAATAACATAATGAAGAAAAGCTGTGGACGATGATGATTCGTTGCTGTTTGTTGTACGTGAGAGATTATTAAAATCGTAAGTCAATCGAATTTCTTTCGGACGTTGAAGTATTTTTTGTAATTCACCAATAGTCATTGTCGAAAAAAGACAATTTGATTTACTAATGCCCTGAGATAGATCTGACAATGTCAATGTTGATATATTATTTGCCATCGATATTGTTGTTGGTACATTAGTATCTGGTTCAATTTCATCTTCCGATGGAAACTAAAAACACATCAATGATAAAATATCGAAAGACAAAAAGAGAAAATCGATTTTTTTATACGTACATCATCAATAAGATCGAGAATATCAAATCGTTGTTTTAATAAACCGCCATTGCTATCAGATTCATCTTCAACATTTTCCATAAGTGCAAACGTTGATGTATCATAATTATTTGTGTTCGTATTAGTCGAAGCTGCTCGTTTGGCAGCAAGTAGAATAGCTGTTCGAGCTAGATTCGATTTATTATTTGTCATTGTGCTTGTTGTTGTTGAAGACACTTCATTTGATGTTTCACTTTCTGACGGATTACTACGCTTTCGTGTCAAACTCGAAGGTTCATTCATTGGTTCAGTTGAATGTTCAGAATCTGATCTTGAACGAAATTGTTTATCTGTACTCATTGTCATTTGTTTCTTCGAAGAACTATCAACAATATCAGTCGAAATCGATGATAAATCAACTGTATTTGTTGTTGATGACGATAGATAGGATAAATGCGGATAGAGAATCATTTGTTCCTGAGAGACATCATCTTTAAATAACTGAAAAAAAAATTGAATCGAAATCATAAGTGAAAAGATTAGCTTTTCATTTACTGTTTGAGCATGACTAGTTAACTGCCAATAGTGAGTTAATTTATCGATCAATTCGAATATTGTAGCTGTACGAGTTAAAAGAACTTCAACATGAGGATATCGACATGAAAGTGCAACACGCATATAAGCATTTGCCGATGCAGGACTGAGCACAATCTTGATATGTTTCGATAGCAAACGATCGGTTTGTTTTGCTGAACCTCAAAAAATCATATCAGATAGTTAATATAGATTTCATTTGTTGGTTTCATACCAAGGGTGTTGGTAGTTTTAGGTGGTTTCAATGCTTTGCCAATGATTGAAACATGTTCACGTTGTCCTTTAATACGTAGAAAAGCATTTCCATTACGTATTAATTGATGTAGAACAGTTATTGCTGGTTTTTTATCGAAACCTAGAATTAATAAATTCATATAGACAAACAAGAAAATATGTCAATATTTATCAATCAATCACATTTCAGTTTTGGTTTTAAACATAAATAAGCCAGAACAGAACGTAATTCCAATGAGTCAACATTCGATTTCTCTTCTAGAAAATAAAAAATCAAACTCAGTCGATAAAATAAAATCGAATTATTAAAAGTTCAACCTTCAGTAAATGTACATAGCTTCGAAACAGTACGAAATGATCGATAGTAGAAGCAACGTATTTGACCAAATGTACGTTTTTGTGCTTCGGGATTGATAAGACGCCGTCGTGTATTAAAACATTGACCGAGTGCTTCGAAATTTTTTCCATACTAATAAACAGATTTTATATGTGAAAATTTAAGAAAACATAAATACTATTCGAAGTGCGCTGAAAAACTGTTTTTGTTCTTCTAGAGTCCATTTGGTTTTGTCTGGTAATTTGGGTGCGACCTCTTTGATTTTCTTTACTTTGGGTAATGGCGTTGGAATTTGAAGAGCTATTCATTCAATCGATAGATGATCGTGAAAAATAAAAACAAAAATTTTATTCATTTACTTGGACTACGTTCGCGTTTCGGTCGTTTCGTTGATTCTTTCGTTCGAGATGCGATCGAATCTTCGACGACATTCAATGAGGATGGTAGAGGTTCGACCTTATTATCATCGATAATTTCATTCATGACATCTAGATTCTGCAAAAAACAAGAAGATATAACATCATGCTACGAGCGAAAATATCGTTCGATTAATTTGACCTTGTTACATTGAGATAGAAGTAAAAACGAGGTGCAAACAAACAAACAACAACAACAACAACAGTGAACGATCAACGATGGCAAAAAAAAAGAAGGAAAGGAAGGAAATAGATCATCTGTCAAAATGCTCCACTCCCGTTTGTTTCCTTTTTTGGCCATTCATAAGCGAGCGCAACCGATCTTTTTTTCCTCCGCGCGAACAAATGAGTTTCGATAGAACTTCATGCCAATGACAAATAAATATTTAGATTTTAGAGAAAAAAAAGAATTCTCATTTGGAAACCTGCAGACTTTAATCTTTACCTTTGAGTGTGTTATTCTGCCAATAAATGCAAAAATGTTGTAAGTATTCTCTTTTTTTTTAATTTATACGAATCAAGAATGTTTAAAATAAGTAAGTCACTTTATAATAGGAAAAAAAGAAAAGAAGAAGACGAAACTAAGATTTGCGCATGATAAATATCGTGATCTAGCTGAGTTAATCTGTGCTCAATGTAGAACTTGAAATACTACGAACGAAAATCTTCTATCGACTAACTTATATAACAGTTTAACGATGTATCACATGGATCTTGTGTTTTTAAAGAATTATTCGTTTTTCACGTTGGATATTTGATTTGAACCAATGTTTGCCTTTGTTGAAATCAATCATTGGAATACAATTCGATGTTCGAAATGAAGATAATTTGAAAAGATTTTAAGGAAATTCTCATTTAGATTTCATTATTTTATAAATTCTAATCGTACATATCTGACATCTAGATTACTTCATTGACTGTTAAATAAATAACATTCGAATTTGTTATGATGATGATGATTGATAAACAAACGTATCATTGTTGTAAACATGATCATACCAATGTTCTTTTTATTCGTGACTTTTCGATTCGAATTTCAACCGCAAGAGTATATATACACAAAAGAAAAATCAATCCATTCTTCACGTAGTCGTTTTATATTATTTATTAATTAGATAAAAATCGAGATAAGTGTTGACATTTAATAATGCTCGTATTACTTGAGCATTCGAATAGAAAAATACTATTGTCGTACATGAAAAAAAAGAAGAACAAACAAAAAAAACGAAAATAGAGATTGATTGATTCTTTCCTTGTTTTAAAACAGAATAATCGAGCAGTTGGCGATGATATACCCGGTTGCTTGAACATATTTAATGTTCATACGTTGATAGTTTTTCATCTACCACTAAAATTAAAAGAGTAGAACGCATGAAAAATCATATTGAACTTGAGTATTTACATAATAGCAGGATCATTCTTCTGAGAAAATGGATAACGTTTGACATATCTAGCTGCTAACATTGCTGGTAATTGTTCGATATTAATCGGTCCTTCGACTGGTCTTAGCTCTATCGGACGTTCAAAACGTTTGTGGTTTTCATAGATTTGGTCATTAGAATTATAATTTCGCTGGTATAATATATCCAACCAATCCCAATCCACGTTTTTCAAACCACGTCGTTGACGAGATAGATTTAGTCTTGCATTTTGATGTACTGGATTAGCAGCAATGCAAATGAATAGACACAATAGGATGGTTACTTGTGAAACGATCATATTAAATGCACAGCAATCACTAAAGTTTCATCTATATAAAAAGAACAAAATACGTGTTTATATTTAATAACATTCCTGCAATGATGTAGACTTGCACTTTACCCTCAAACTGTCGGTCTCCCTAGCAACGCATTCAGTGCATGATAGTAAATCTGCCTTTTCCTCTTATCGAAAATGCCATAAAATTGTTTGTTTCAAAACGAAAATGAAATCGTAAGATCGGTGCAAAATAGTTGGGTACAAATTTATATAAACAAAAGAAATAACTCTCGAACGTCCTCAGTTTTATTGTCGACATTTCATTGCAAATAAAACTTTGTGAATTGTATAATAAATCATTAGACACGCACAAAAAAAAACAAACACGTTCGTGATAAGGATTTCTTACTAGTTTAGAATTGTAAATCAAAACGTACGAATATCTTTTCAAACAGCTATGTCGAGTAGAGTATCAATTATTTCATATGCGAAGTTTTTATATGATTTTCTATTGAATGACGACATTGAAACATCTGATGCAAATGTGTCATGGAATGGGATTTCTGTTTCTTTTCTCGAAACTCCCACAGAATTAGTAATATGATAAACAAAAACAAAAGTTATTTGGCCGTTAGCATTCCATACGAAGATTTTGTTTTCTTTATTCATTTAAATATATGAGCCTACAAATAAACATCCGAATTGATTTGACTACAATTCTCTCTGATTATATAGATGGATTGATTGCCTGACTTCCTGACCAAATATAGAACTTAGTATTTGATTGCATTTTATATTCTTTATGTATCGAAAAATCTATCACTCATTAGTTGTTAATGTGCAATCAAAAATCTGCATTGATTCGATTTAAAATTGTGATGTGCAAAAAAAAGAGACATTAGTGTTGATGAGTAAATTTTGTCGTCATATCAATAAATAAACTATTATTATTATTATTATTATTATGACTGTTATTTGAAGAAAAGATTTCGGATTTGACCTTTGAGTTCGTTATGGTCTGAGTATTTTAATATTTTGATGTGAAAATAAACGGAGACAAAAAAAAGAAAAAAGAATTAGAACAGATCGAACTGTAATGAGAGGAAAAGAAGAAGAAGAAGAAGTGGTGACAATTAAAAAGACACTGCACTGATGGACACCTGATATGGCACAACTGCTGAACGCATATCTGAGTGTTTGAATATGGATCGAACGAAAGTGACGTATAGCAGTGCGTCTGAAGCAACGAAGGAAAAATCAAGCAACAGATAGAAGATTAATGTCAGATAATTAATACAGTAGAGAAAAAGACGATGATCCAACATTCAAATAAACTGTTCTAATCAATACAGCATTTTAAAGAAATAGGGAGAAAGAGAGAAAGAGAGAAAGAATTTTTCTTGTGTTTTGGTTTTATTAATTCTAACGCACGTATGTTCAAACGGACTAACTAGATTGTGTAATGCTTGTGTGTGTATATGTGCAAAATAGACACTATTCGGAAAAGAGAGAGAGAGAGAGAGAGAGAGAGAGAAAGAGAAAAATGAACAACAAATCCGTACTGTTACAAATATAACTTTTTTTTTCTTCTTCTGTTACTAATGACTATAGAAAGCAATGATAAAGATCGTGCATGTTGAAACATGTTTGATTTGGAAATATGCACGATTGTTTGCGTTTGTTTTTTCTTTGATCGAATACACACACACACACGCACATATAGACAAACAAAAAAAAAGAACAAGAAAGAGAGAAAAAGAATAATAAAACAGACGAAAAGATATTTGAAGAATTAGTCTAAATTAAAAGAAATCGAAATTTGCACACGTACACATAGATAGACTAGTAGTAAGTTTCTTGTTCAACCCAGCCACCTGGATTTCGACGAATGAGATATTTTCGTACTTCATCATAAATAAATATTGCAAGTGAAAATGGTAATGCAGGTAACCACCAAGTAAATCTAAACAATCACATTATTTATTCCCAATCATTGTTTCTCTCTCTCTCTTCAATGTTATTTTGTCTACATTTCACCCTCAAGGTGAATAATACTTGTTTTTTTGTCATTAGAGAAGAAAAAACTAATAAATCCTTACTTGAGTGGATACATATTTAAGCCTTTATCAAGGTATGGTGTATAACAAAGAGCAGCGGCAAGACCTGTTTCAAATAATAAACCAAAGTTAAGCATCCAATTTCTAGAAAATAGATAATCAAATCATAGAAATAAAGAATTTATTCATAATCTCAATGAGATTCGGATGACACATACGTCATGCCTTGATGGAATAAGGAATTTCGTCGTGTTTTGCAGATAATTAAATCAGCCCATTGTACGATGACAATTGAAACAAAAAATGCAGTGTGACATGTGTATTCAAGTGTTTTTCGTTGATTATAGGTCTAGACATTTGTTTGTTTGTTTTTTTTGAAATCAAAATCGAAGAAAATATCTCCTACCCATTCTTGTCCATATGAATCTTCTAAATCATTGAGTGTTTTCGATTCCCACGATTTACGTAAACCAAGTAAACGACTTGGCCAAAAGCCATTTTCAGCCATAATAACAAGATAAACGAAGAAACCAGCCGATGCTTGAATCATACCAATTTGTCCGTAAGCCATTGAAATCAAACGTTCGTTGACCAAACGATCGTGTTTAGGATCTCGAGGTCGTCGTTTCATAATATCGGTTTCAGCTTTCTCATAAGCCAATGAAATAGCCGGTACCATGTCCGTACCCAAATCAATACACAAAATCGTAATTGTGCCAAGTGGCAACGGAATATCAGTAATGAGATACATTAAAAACGGTGTGATTTCGGGTATGTTCGATGTTAAGGTGTAAGCAATAGATTTTTTCAAATTATCGAAAATTAATCGACCTTCTTCGACACCGGTGACGATCGACGCGAAATTATCATCGAGTAAAATCATGTCAGCGGCTTGTTTACTGACATCGGAACCAGCAATACCCATGGCAACACCGATATCAGCCTTTTTCAAAGCGGGTGAATCGTTGACACCATCGCCTGTCACAGCGACAATGGCGCCTTGACGTTGACAACCTTCGACAATGATCAATTTTTGTTGTGGTGACGTACGAGCAAAAACGATTTCCGAATGATTTTTTAGTAAATCATCGAGTTTTTCTCTTGGCATCTCCTTGAGATCACTTCCATGAACAACACAAGCTTTAGCATCGGCTGGATTGACTTGTTCAACGGGAATGTTCAAACGTTCGGCGATATCTTCAACTGTTTCTTGTCCTTCCGAAATAATACCGACAGCTTTAGCTATGGCTTTAGCAGTAATCGGGTGATCACCAGTAACCATAATTACTTTGATACCAGCCGAACGACATTTAGCAACACTAGAAGAAAGAGAAAAAAAAACATTTGTCATTAGTTCGGTTTGGTCTAGTCATACGCTTCTGGTACAGCAGCTCGAGGTGGATCAATCATTGACATTAAACCAAGAAATCGTAGATTTGAAACGGGAAAATTAACATCATCCGAATCGAATGCGTAACCACGTGGATAATCGTTCGATGGTAAACGTAAATCACAAAAACCTAAGACACGTTCGCCAAGACCACCTAATTCTAAATATGCACGATTGAATTCGCCTTTCCAATCTAAATATTCACAAGAAAAATAGACTTATTTTCGATTTCGTCTCATCTAAACATACATTCGTTTAATTCAACATCTTTTCCATCGATATAAATCGATGATGATCGTTCGAGAACACGTTCCGGTGCGCCTTTCATCACTAATAAGTATCGATCATCTCCATCTTGTGTTTCATGAATTGAAACTTGATATTTATTTGTTGAATTGAATGGAACTTCGCAAATTTTTCGATTCGTTTCACGAAATTTAATGACATTACCACGCTAAATTCGATTTCATTGAATAACAAAAAACAAAAGTATCTCATTTATTTGATCTTACAGATAATTCGACGCATTTAAGAAGAGCTGATTCCGATGCATCACCGTTACATTCTCGTTGAAGAACGGGTTTTTTCAAGTTTTCTTGATCTTGTTTGAAATCAGCTCGATTACATAACATAGCACAACGGCTAAGTGCAAGCTAAATTAAATAAACAAATCGATTCAATCTTTTTCTTTGTTTGTTCTTACCCATCCGTATTCGGATTTCTTATAATTTGCATCTAGAAAAATTAGACAAAGAAAAAAAAACATTCACATGAATTTAATCAACACAATCTCGCGTACTTTGTTGTGTTTCGGTGGTGTCTGCTTCGAAAATTTGATTATCGAACCACATATGCGCGACTGTCATACGATTTTGTGTTAATGTACCAGTTTTATCCGAGCAAATCGTTGATGTTGAACCGAGTGTTTCGACAGCTTCCAAATTTTTAACCAAACAATTCTTCTTTGCCATACGTTTAGCTGTTAATGTTAAGCAAACCTGAACAATTGAATTGAACAAATGAGCAATATTGGTTTTTTTTTCTGACAACTTACAGTAACTGTTGCGAGAAGACCTTCAGGTACATTGGCGACAATAATACCGATTAAGAAGATGACAGCTTCAAGCCATGGATAACCAAGAATAAAAGCGATGAAGAAGAATGAAACACCGAGAAAAACGGCCACACCCGTAATTATATGAATAAAATGGCCGATTTCACGTGCAATTGGTGTTTCTCCTGTTTCCAAACCTAATCATCGAACAAATTTTTTTTGTTTTTTAGAAATCAAATTCAATCATTTTTTTATTTTACTTGAAGCCAAATTTGCAATACGACCCATAACAGTTCGATCACCTGTACGAACAACCATGCCCGTACATGTACCTTCGACAGCGAATGTACTAAAAAATGCGAGATTCTTTGTTTCCACCGGATTTTCATTGGTAAATTCCGGTCCACGAGATTGTGGTTCCGATTCTCCGGTTAATGACGAATTGTCAACTTTGAAACCATGTGCTCTCAATACTCGAATATCTGCCGGTACACGATCACCGAATTTAACTTCAACAATATCTCCAACAACTAATTCTTCGGCTTTAAGATTTCGTTTTTCACCATTACGAATGGCGAGTGCTTGCTGAAAACAACAAAGAAATTCTCAATTGAATTCATCTTATCTCTCTCTATACGTACGGGTGGAACCATGTTCTTGAATGATTCCATAATTCGTGAACTTTTCGCTTCTTGAAAATATGAAAAGCAACCAGTAACAAAAACGACAACGGTTAATGCAACACCAAGCCAAAGATTGTCATTTGGAGCTTCTTCATATTGCGTTACACTAATAATATGAGCGATAAAACATAGAATTGCACCGATCCACAATAGCATGGCAAAGCCACCGAACATTTGTCGACAAAATTTCACCCATTCAGGTGTCGTTTTTGGTGGTGTTAACGCATTTGGACCATCTCGTGCGAATACTTCAGCAGCTTTAGCATCTGTTAAACCCTAATTATACGTAATTAAATTAATAATTGATGACAAGAAACGTGATATGTTGATTTATTTACCCGTTCTGGATCTGTTCCGTACCTTCGGTAAAGTTCTTCAATAGGAACTTTATGATCATCCTATGAAATACGCAAATAACTCAATATCAATATTAGTTTTTCAGATAGATAAATAAATATTACGATTTCAAGTTCACGTTTGAGATCATCAAGATTATCACCACCTTTTTGGCCTGCTTTGACTTTCTTGTCGTCAGTCTATTCATGAAAAAAAAACATGATCTAATCATATTTATTGCTTCTATTTTACCATCGTGCATTGAGACGAAAATTGAATCTAGATTTATTGTAATAACAAGGCTATAGGCTCGACCTAATAAAACGATCGAGATCTAGAAATATTTGTCTTAGAAAACTAATATTGAAAAGGATAAAATAGATTAAATATCTGAAAAAAAAATCAAGAATATAATGGAAATAAATAGATCTAAACATGTGCAAACCTATTGGACAATATTATTAATCAATTGTATATGTATGTATGCATACACACATATCTGTGTGTTTAAAAAAACAAAATAATGTCGTTTTTCCTTCTTATTTATCGTTGACTCTGGGTGATGATTGCAGTAGTGTTAGTGCGATCGGTCGCACGCACACGAACATGCATAAATAATAACACACATAGAGGGAAAGAAGAGAAAAAAAGAGGAAAAAAATGAGAAAAAAGAGCGAAGGAGAGAGAGAGAGAGAAGAAAAAAGACCGAACAAGAAATATTATCTAGCTATGCTGCCGCTAGCAGCCGAACGAACGAGCAAACGAGAGAGAAAACCGACAAATGACGTCATTATAGAATGGACTATGTCTGACAAAGAATTCCCTTGTTAATTGTCATGGAAAAAAGCCGAAAAAAAATTTTTTTTGAAGAAATTTTTCACTGACATTCATTGGAGATAATTTTTTTTGACTGGTTATTTTATTTGAAAGACGAATACGAGTAAAATAGACGACGTCAATCAGTACGATGAATTTCGATATATAATCTAACGACTAGACAAGACTCGATCGAATTCGAATTCTTGATGTTATTGCCGTTTTTTTTCTTTACAGAAAACAGCAATTCCTAATATCTTCTTTCGGTTAAATTGATCATTATCACGAAGAGAGAGAGTGTTTGGGCAGGCAGAAACACACATATACACACACACACACGCGTGTGCACATCATCGAGTGATTGGTTTCCTTCATTTTTTTTTCTCTATTACTTACTTAACCACTATTACCATTACTATGTGAATAGTATTAGGAATCGATGATATAATAAAAGAAAAGGAAGAAAAGAAGAGGCAAAAAAAAAGAAAGAAAAGAACAGAACAGAACGATGAAAGCGTTCAAGCAACTGACCTACTGTTATTTCCAACATTCATCTTCATTGTAGTGTTAATCTGTCTTCGATTCGTTCGTATTAGTTGGTGCAAAACGATGACAAAAGAAAAGAAAATGGGACAGAAAGGAAAATGAATATGATTGTCACAGTCGAAGAAAACTGTAAATCAACTTACTATATAAGAAGAAAAAGAAGAAGAGCAAACGAAAAAGACAGAAAATGTTTTTTATAACACGTCCATCATGATCATTCGACCATGAATGATATGAAATTGTGTACAAAACGTACATAAAGAAAAACGAATGAGAACGCAAAAAAAAGTCACAACAGATATCAAGGCAATTCGCATACAAAACTGCTATTACCTCGAAAGAAAAAAAATTTCGATGGTTTCACGCTAAATCGATAACTTGGTTAAGATTGACATTTTCGATCACTAATTACTCATATGAAATATTACATTGGTAAATCTACATTCTGTTTATAAATCGATAATAACATGTTGGACTGGTTTTTTGTTAAGCTAGCTTAGATTTATATATTCAACGTATGCAGACAAAAAAACACAGAACGTTATTCTTTTCTATCATTAGTGAGATTTACCCCCTTTTTCTTTTCAAACCACTGATGCTTACCGCAAGCGTAAATGGTAACAAAAAAAAGGAGAAAATCGAGAGAATAAAAAGAAAATGCATGCATCAACACGCATATGTCATTTGTTCGATTCATAAACGTGCAAGAGGTCTTGCTCGGAAAAGAGAGGAAATAGAATCTCGTTCTCAATCGCAACTCATAATATTCAACAACGAAAGCGACTGAAACGTTCCTTCGTCTTCTTTTTCTCATTAAATAACTTTTGATTCTATTTTTCTTTTCTTTTTTTTCCTTACAGTTAAAAACGCAGAAAAAAGAGAAGGAGAAAAAAGTTATTTAATTGAATTTACATAGAGAAATGAAAGCAGTAAGTAATGTGATCGATTAGTCGAACAAAATCAATGATAGTTTTATTTATATACACATAACACTGCACACAAACGATAAATATCTATCGACTATCGATCATCATCAACGCCTTGTTTTCTTCTCGTTGGACTTCTTTGTCTTATCGGTCTTGACTAGTCAACAATATAGTAATTGTTTTCCACTTATCCCAGCTGTTAAATCGATGACATTCGAATAAAACCGACAGATAGTTTATCGAGAAATGAATGTAATCTTCTATTTATTTGGGCTGGCGAAAATGAAGTCTTTGAAAGCTTTGCGTACGGAAAGTCATAGGAAAAACAATTGTAATGACATAAAAGAAATAGCAAACTTGTCTCACTTGTATTAGATTTAATCAATGTCGATCTGTATAAATAGATATTCTTGTTTGTTTTACTCTACTATTGATTTAAGAAAAAAACGAAGAAGAAGAATCTGTAATTGTTTTTTGTTCGTGAAAGGAATGTTGAAAAAAAAGATAAATGAAAATAGAATCTGTTACTTTAAAAAAATGCATAGTTGAAAAAGAAAAAGAAAAAAAATGCAACGAGAAAATAACAAGAGCAATAGCGGATTTTTTTCAATGATTAATTGAAAATGTTTGGATAAATTATCACGAATAACTAAGTACGAGGCACGCGTTCGTTCTTCATCTGCACTCATATCGATTCATGTATATCTAGTATATCGCAAAACGCGATGGAAATCGGCCATGACACACGCGGTTATATGCTGTACAGTTGCATCGTATGGATGTTATGCCATGTCAAAGTATCGAAGAAGAAAAAACCGAGAGAAAGAGAGAGAAGAGAAAAATGTCAATGTATTTGTTGTTGTTCGTTCTGACAATCGCATTTTTTTTAGGATAATGAAAGAAACGACTGTGTTCTCTTCAACAAAGATGACAGTTTATTTTCCGGCTTCTCTTTCTTCTTCAATGTATCCTTACTTTCTGTCGTTATTTGTTGTTAATATAAAAAGAAGAGCAAGAACAAGAAGAAAAAAGAAGAAGAACAGAAAAAGAAAAGTCGAAAGAAGTAGAAAACATACGATTATGTCACCAGACGCATTCAATACTATTATTGTTCGTTTAACTACGAGCAGTAGAATGGAAACGATAACGTCGAAGCAAGCATATGTAAAAAACTAATACGACGAATAGAAGTAGAAACACACGAGAAGTACTGCACAAGTGTCATCGTGTCTCCCACGCAGATAGACTGCAAAGACATCATCGTCAAGGCACTACCCATACTCAACGTTTTCTCTATTTGTGTTCTGCATTTTCCTAGCAAGAGTACTGCACGTTAGTCGACAAATGTTCAGCATGACGATCTATCACCGAGCGAAAAAAAAAAGAGAAAACTACCATCATCATCATCATCATCATCACACCACATACCAAAGTGTTTTTATCAATAGTTTGAGTAAAATGTTGCAGTAATGACGTCGAAACATAATTCTAGCATAGTGGAATGAGAGGGATGAAGGAAAAAAAACCGAGAAAATGAAGTAGAAAAAAAGCAAAAAAAGAAGAAGAAGAAGAACTGAGCTTCCAATTTTTAATATCAGATTTATGAAGCGAAAGCAATGGCTACTCATAAGTAACACAAACAGGAAAACCTATGAGGCAAAGAAGGAAATAAAATGAAAGTATAGAAGAATAAATAATAGTCGACTTCTTTTTTTTCAAGAAAAAAATATAATTGGTAACAAAAGTGCACAGGAACAGAAAAAAAAGATTGAAATATCTTAATTTGATAGTTTGATATGTCAAAATCGAGCAGAGTATCGACCGAAATATTTATGTTTGATGATGTTAATAATAATAATATTAATAATAATACAATAAAAACAAAAAAAAATACAAATTACTGCTCGAATAAATAGAGCTCTCGTTATGTCAAACGATAGTAGTCGGAACTGTCGTTTGTGACACAGGCGGATTTGGATACAGATCTATGAAAAACACAAAAGCGAATAATTTCAACGAAGACTATGATTGACTGTACCTTCATAGGACGGTGGCGGAGCATCTGACGGATTTGTCTCTGGATTAGTTGTCGATTGTGCTGTTTGAACTTGATTGTACGCTGGTGGAGCATTTCGAGGATGCTTCCATCGACGTAAAGTTTCCATCCAATAGTGTGCATCGTTTCCCTCAGGATTTGTCGTAGTTACTGTTTGCTGATGAGTTGTATCGTGAAGATGATCAAATGCGTCCAATATTGATAACGATCGGTATCGTCGTCGACGACGATATTCATTAACACAGCAGAATATGCAGGAAATTGTAGTAATGAGACTTGTGAGAATAATAATTAAAATTCGATGAGATTTCGAAGATGCTGATTGATAGATTGGCTTTTTATTGGTTTGATCATGGAGAATTGTGATTGTTGCGTAGGGCTTTTCTTTTCGTAGCCAACATTTACATTCGAATGTATATTTCTTTCCATCACGATTTCGCATAAGAAGAACTCGTTCAAGAAACCAATCGGACTGAATTGGTGGGACATTATTATGTCGAATCTAGATAAATCGAGAAACTATATTTTTTGTTTCTTATTCATGATTTTCATAAAAAAAACATCGATTTGACAATATTATATTCTCAATTCTATCATGCATATCTAATTATTCAGCTGATGAGACAAATTCACAATCGTAAAAATTTATTTTATGCAAATCAAACAAAAATTATTCGCGCAGAAATTCATGCTTACATGTACGGTGACAAGATCGCCGATAGTTTCAGGAAAAATCGTAAATTTTTCTTTGGCACCCATTTCGAATAGATTTCGTATGGGAAATTGATGTTGTTCAGGAATGAAATTAAAATGTGACAACGGATATTCACTTGTACTCAAGCCATCTTTGTCAATTAAACGAATATAAACATCACTATCTGTACCAGCGAAATTCTCTCGACCGGTATGAACATAAACAGTCCAAGCTAGAGAATCATTTCAATTTAAAAAAAATGTTATTTCATTCGATTGATTACCTTCGGAATAACAAATTGGTACCAAGCAGAGAATCAATAAAATGATAAAGAGCATTTTTTCATCTAAAATTGAAATAGAAGACAGATGTTTTTTTTTATATTTGTTTATATTATTTTCTTCCTCGTTTTATTTTTATTACAAATAGAAATTTAATGATTGTTTCATAGAAAACCATCGAATGCTGATTAGAAGAACAGATGAAAAAAAAATATAGATTAGAGAATCATTCCATATAACAAGATAAATAACAGTAACAGTGAGAAGAGCTTTTTTAGTTGCGTTTGTCAGTGATTTATTTATCTAGGATGAATACCATTTCGATTTGCGTAGATCACTTCGACACATTGGACATTTCGAACTTTTCTATAGGCAAAAAAAGAACGTAGATTGATAACAAAAACAAAAATGTTTCGAACCTTTAACCATTTATCAATACATCGCGTATGAAATCTGTGTAAACATGGTATCGTTCGGATTTTATCATAAGTTTTGTATTCATTCAGACAAATATCGCATACAATGCCAATTATCGATAATTCTTCGGCTGTGGCCATTGGATAACATTCGATTAAATGTTTCGATAGACCTAAACCGAGCAACTGATCATCATCATCATCATCATCATCTGATACACGACCGTTGCTTCGTTCAGTATAGAAATCGCCTTCATCATCTGTTTCCCAACTGAAATAAACACGATTCTAATTTCTATTTTATTCAGTTGTTCACCAGCAATATTTACCTATCACTTTGATCGGCTTGTGCAACGTCAATTTCTTCAATTCCTTCTTCTACTTGATCTATTTGAAAAACAAAACCATAAATTAATAAAACACACGAAATATTTATCGTACTTTCTGATGTTTGCACTTGATTACTACTTTGTGAATTATTTGTATTGATCTGCTCGGTTGAAGACGATGATGACGATGATTTTTCCGACATTGTTTGATGATTAGTCGACATTCTATCTGAAATCAATCAATATAACCTTGACTTGAGGGGAAAACTTCACAAAATACTCTTTAGAATGACTAAAGAAAAAAAACCTCTTCAACGATGATTAATCAATCGTGTAACTATCTCGAATGAGAAAAATTGGCAAATCGCATTCTTGTCTTAGACACATGAACAATGGAGAGATTTTGGTTTCCTTCTGTCTGTCTGTCTGTCTATTCAAATCATTATTCGGCGAGCCAGCCACGATAGAAAACTTGCTATAGATGGCATTAGTCCCCGGTTTTGCGTAGTTAACAAAACAATCGTTATTCAAATCTGAAGCAAAAAACAGTGAGCGTAAGACACATGAAATATGCATTGCATCTCTAAATTATTTGTTCGTACGAATCACATATATAATAATATACGTATATCTAGATTTTATGACTGATTTGAAAAAGGCTAAGTTCTCTGAAGTAAAATATATATTGTTGGAGGATGTTTCACATTGAAAAAAATTTCATCAGATTTGTTACACACACGCACACACACATCTAATTTGTAAATATATGTATCAAAAAATGTTTCGTTTTTGTCTTGTATGAAATAAAATCATTTGAATGGAATAAGTATCACGAAGGACGTTGATACGATGATGAAGGTGGATGTCCATGTCCATGTCCACGACGAGATTGACTGTTGGTAGGCATTGTTGAACTATTGTTTGAATGTTGTCTATTTGTTGAACTTCGAATATAATTTGGTTGAGGTTGTCTGGGATTATTATTATTATTACTATTCGAATTTTTATTATAGTCATTGTGACGACGACGAGAAGAATTCGATGATGATGATGATGATTGCGTATTAATATTAACTGGAGGCTTTCGACATATTGGACAAACATTATTTTCCTATGAAAATCTCGATTATTGAAATTATTTGCCGACGAAATAGAAAATAAATGTATGCTTACACGTAACCATTGATCGGCACAATGTTTGTGATAAACATGTTGGCAAGGAAATTGACGTAGTGGTTGATTTTCTTCGAAATTTTCGAGACATACACTGCATTTGTTTTCTTCATCAGTATTATTAGCATTCGAACGAAACGAAATTTCTTTGATCGAATTCACTTGATGTCGAGAGAGTTTCTTTTTTTTAATTGTATCATCCAGTTGAAGTAATCTCTGATAAGAAAATGAAAAACATAGAGAAATTTTCATTTGAAAGAATAAATACTTCGTAATCTTCAGGACCGAAATCATCTTCTGTATCTTGCAGATTTCCTGTTCGACGATAATTTCGTGGATGTCCGAATACAAACGATGGATTGCCGAGCAATTCAAGTAAAGCATGAGGATTATTTATAGGAAAATGTCGATAGTCTTCTCCATCATTATCATCATCATCGTCATCGTTATTATTCGACCGACGTGAAAAAGGATAGTGCATAGGAAAAACACGATTATGTGTACGTTGATCGTTCTCAGATGACATTGGGTGATTCGGTCGAGTTAATGGTACCGGAAAAAATGGAAAAGGTCGTCGATGCATTCGTTCTCTTTTTCGATCTTCTTGCGCTTGTAAATACGCAGCAAATTCTTCATCAGTTTCGAAATGTGGCATGACGTCTGGCTCTAAACTATGATCTGAATCGACTACTCGTATTTCATCATCCGATGGAATACGAAATCGTTCGTAAGGATGACGAGTTCGAATGAGACTCTCTTGAGAATATTCTTTTTGCTGAAGTTCACGTGCAAGTACTTCGTCAGCATCGATTGTTGTGCCGAAATTTGAATCAAAACCAGTCGCTTGAGCTAAAGCGTTTTCATCGTTTGTTGTGTTTTCTAATTTTTCAATATCGTTGGCATTTGTTCGAACACTTGTCTTTAGCAATGGCTAAAGAAAAAAATCTTTTTTTTTTCTATTTGTTCTTTAACTTAGTTTTTACCATAAATTTACACAAGAACGCAAAAAGAGAACAAAAACATTCTCATAGCATAAAAGCGGAAAAAACAAACTCTAACGTACCCTATTAGTCATTTCATTGCGCTTCGATTCATCGATTTGTTCATTGTCAACCGGATGAATAACCGATCGATGAAAGCCAGGTTCTATCTCCATGGGTTCACCATTTGACCGTGATAATGGTGGTAACTTAACAGGCAAAACAAAGCAAAAAGTCTATTGAATTCAATAATTGACCGAATTTTATACCTCATTTATATCACGATACGTATTTGGCAGTAGATCTCGTTGCATTTTACGATCAAGAGAGATAGATTAAGGAGGTGTACACAGAAAACAAATAGAAAGCAAGTCTTCGAGGAGAATGTATAGTCTATTTACACATGTGATCTAGAAAAATGATGAAGAGAAAGAAATGAAATCTGGATTTTTTTTTATTTTGTTTCTGTTCTCGATTGTTGAATAATAATAATAATAATAAAAAACCTCGCTTTTCTTTTTTGTTTGGTAATGAATCAGTGAATAAAATACCAACAACAAAAAAAAAGAGAAGAACTAAACACCGTTTTGCAATTAATTCAATATTTTCGGACGATCATTATAAGGACTTGACGATTGTGTACGTTGAATATACGTTTTACTTAATGAAATTTGCTTTTCTAAATCTCGTAATTGTTTTTCAGCTTGCATCCGTTTGTCTGTTTCTTCTTGAAGTTTAGTTAACATGCCATTGGCATCGAATTTTTCCGGTGAACTATGAAAAACAACCATTCCATCTTTTTTATTAATCGACGCAAATATTTGTCCGTTTGCAATCATATCAATAAGATACTGTTCGGCTTCATTTGTCGATTGTAATTGAACACGATTGGCAAGATCTTTCAATGATACAGTCAAGAATGTTTTCGTCAATTGTTGAATACTATTGCAGATGAACGCATTTCGTGTTTGCTTTATTAAACCTAAGTTTCGATCTCGAGCGTAATGTTCACGATTACGATTAACAAATTCATCGAATTGTGTCAATGTACCGTTGTTAAATATATTAAATAATTCAGTGTAATGAGCACTGCATAGGCTTTTTATTGTTTGTTGAACATTTCGACTTGTATACGTTGGCAATTGATTTGATGTTGTCGAGCCGGATATTAATTTAACTAAGACATATTTTTTGTATGCTTCAATAGCAATTGCTGATGTGGCCGATGCAGGCACAGTAAGACAATTTTCGAAGAAATTAGCAGCCCGATCGAATTGTTTGACACATGCATAAATCATTCCGCCGTAGTAATAAGCAAGTAGAAGATGTTTAACATCGAATTTGCCATTTTCATGATGAATATCGATTATATCGGTATCGAGATAGGTCAACGCCGGCTCAAACCATTGACAAAGAAGACAGAGTTGATAGAGATCTGAATGAATTGAGAGTAATTGACCGGGATCACGACGGAGAAGCTCGATAGCTCGATAGAGAATCGGAATTCCTAAGAGAAAAATATCATGTTCGTTTTTTGAAGTTCAAGGAAATTTGTTAAATTAAAAATCAATCCGAGATTAAGATGTCTTTTCCTTCCTTTTCTTTTCTATTCAAGGTTATTGGTCTTAACCAACAAAAAAATCATCGAAAATAATGGTTAGGTCATTGTATTATTGTCAATAATCATACTCATCTATCTTAGATCAGGTTGTTGCTTTTTTTTGTGCACTCACCGACTCGAGCTCGATTTTCTTTTCGAAGACGTTCAGTTATAAAATGACAGATTTCACATAAATACTGAGGTATATAAGACACTTGTTCAGCTGAACATGTTTGAATAAATGTATCGAATTGAGTAAGAAATAAATTGAAATCAGGAAGATTTGGTGCTTTGATTATTGCATGTAAACCAGCCAACATACACTAAATTCGTAGGCGAACATATTTCGTACGAATAACAAAAGTCAAAAGAGTTTTTTTTACCATTGTATTTTCAGGTAGAGTGAATGTTGCAATTATTGAATCGATATGTTGAAGATTTTTATTCAAATGATCATAACTGGGATTTGTTAATAATTGGGAAAGTTCTTTATATTTGCCTTCTAATGATAATTGTCGGATATTCCCAACGAATTGATCTAATGATGACATTGGAACGAGTGTTTTCGTTTTCTTATCCAAAAAAAAAACTAAAAATAATTAATAAAGAAATAGTTTTCTATGAAAAAATATTCAGTCTTTTGATCGGCTGGGAAACAACAAAATGAAATCCTCAAATAAAAACAAAAAACATCTACTCGTATTTGATTGGTAGTCGTATTCAGTTTGAATAATAATAAAAAAAAAGAGAATATATATTACTGATGACAAATACCAGATGGCGTTCAGTAACAATATAGGTAAAATAGAAAAAAAAAATTTTTTTTTCTTAAACTCAGCAATACGAGTTTCACATTCGAAATGTAATTAATCGATACGAATAAAAAAAACGATGAAATAAAGAATAAATGATTTATGTATATGTTTAATTTTTTTATTATATATTAAACAAAAATAATAATCAAAACATCTAAAAAAAACAATACACAAAACATGAATTACATATCGGATAGAGAAAATTTTTCATCGAGTGTTTTGAACAATGGCTGTAGATCGATGAGAAGATTATCTCGTTGTGGTAATTCGAATAGTAATGGCATGTCCATATCAGTGATTAGTGGAATTAATGGTGATTGTTTAGCATTGTACAGTGCTCGGTTGAGTTGTCCTTTTCGTTCTTCTAAATGTTGATGTTGTTCTTGAAGTAACTGTTTTTCTCGTTCGAGTGATTGAAGTTTTTCAAGAAGATCAACTTCGATTTTATCTCGAGATTTTTTCAATTCTCGAGCAGCAAGACGATTTTTTTCTCGTCGAATTTCACGTTTAATAGCTTCTTCACCTTCGAGTGGAGTATCTTTCGATCGTCGGCCAGTTGCTAATGTTTGTGAAATGCCTCGTCGATGACGAACACGTATTGGACCGTAATCAATCAGATAAGATCCCGATGCTGAATTCGATCGTGAAAAATTCTCCGTTGAACGTGTATCTTCGTCCTAAACAAAACGAAATGAATCGAAATAGATCAATGGAATATTTCATCAGCACATACCTGTGTATCACACATGCTTGACAAACTTTCTTCAGCCATATTTAGTGAGAATGTATTGGCATCCATGTCTTCAATCGATAACGATTACCGTAAATATAATACAACGGTTGAATGATGATAAAACGAATGAATATCTACGTTTACTTAACTCGGTATATATATATACGGTGTCGTGTGAATAACATGATAGATTCTGTCGTTCTGACCTGAAAGGATATGTCACGCACTTGAATGTTAGGTCTTTGTTAATGAGTTTTCGCAAATAGATCATTTTCGATTATAAAAGCATGAGGGTTGATAAACGAAAAGAAAAGAACAGCCTTGCAAATAATAGCGTAAGAGTGATCGATAGAAAGAACACCGCCACCACGAATATCACGAATAATGGGGATCTAGCCGTTATATTATTTATTGTATTGTTGTAGATAATTGGATAATTAACAAAATAAAATTTTTCTCCTACGTTCTTCTCATCTCGATTGATACATCCTTCAATGAATAGAAAAGAATAAATTATCGTTTTTGTCACCTCACCTGTCGATAAAAATCTGACGTCGTTCGAACGCGTTTACGCTATAGATGTATAAACGATTAATTACATCATGTATATTCGTATTAAACTGAGAACGAGAGAGAGAGAGAGAGAGAGAGAGATATTTAACAAAATATAACCATTAATTTATTTGGTCTGACGAGAAAAAGTGATTGAATGTATATTTACCTTTGTTATGAGTAATGTGAGCAATTTCACCGCGAGGTGATAGTGACCAGACAGATATCCTTCGATTATTTGTTGCTGTCAATGCTAATGATGATTTAGTTGAAAGATGTTATTTCAGCCTTAATTTATCTCGTTGAACTCTCGTTGCAAATATAAGAGAACAATGTAAGTTTATTTGAAAAATAAATTTGACAGAAAAAGAAACACAACAAATTGAAAGTGATCGATTCGAATTGTTAATATCTATCAGTGCCACAAAGTATTTCCACGTGTCAGATCAAACAGGACAACAATTCAAATCTAGATTGTTAATTTTCGTTGAAGTTTTTCGTCTAATTGTTTGAATTGTTCGAATACGATGAAGAAGACAATGTTCCAAGGACCTAATCGAAGCCAAGAAGGAAAGAAGCCCTTATAGAGTGCAAAGAATCCTTCATTTCCAATTGTCTTAAAAGAAATTCAAACAAAAAAACAACCGATTTATGCATGATAATTAAACGAATCTTACTTTAACAAAGCAATCCATAGTACCCTTGTATGGTGATGTTGAAGTCGTCGATGAAGTTAACCGTGGATGAAGATTCTCTTGATTCATTAAACGAGTCTTTAAAAAAAAAAGAAATGAAATCAAAACTATAAAAACAAACGAATTGTTCGTTTTACTCGCACAACATCAATCGGAGTACTCGCGAAAGCTCCGGCAAAACCAGCAGTAAAAGATGATAGAAAATGTGTACCGATTGTATCCGGCCTATCAAATCGACAGATTAATTGTTTTTTCACCCAGTCATAAACAGCTAATTCAACACCGCAAACAATGGCTGCTCGTTGAGCAGTTGGTAAAACGCTCTAAAGTCGAATAGTTAACTTTGGTTTTTATTCATCATTACAAATTTACACTGTAGAGTCCTTGAATGCCTTCTTTTCGAGCAATTGAAATCATCGCTGGAAATAATCGTTTTCCGTGCACACTCGGATGATTCGCTTGCATACGAATCTAGAAAATTAATTTCAGTCAAATGAAAACATTGAATTCATCGTACTTTCAATAGATCAGTTGGATTGGCTAATGAATTTGCTAATGCACCGGAAAACATTCCATTTAAAATGTTAAGATGAAGCTTTTCTTCTGAACAAATATAAAATAAGATCGATTTTAACCTCGACAATAGAATGAATACGCACGTCGAATATCTTCAGCAAAAAGTCGTTTAATTTTTTGATAAATTCCGATTTTAATCGTTCCATAAGTTATTTGTCGTAATAAAGCAGCAGAAACACTAGAAGACAATGATAAATACACTTGAATAACAAATAAAACATCGATTATTTACCCAGAATAGAGCACTCTTATACCTTCTTCACGACCGATTCTTCAATTAGAAAATCAATTCGATGATATATATATATATATTTTTTTTTGTTGATAAAATTTGTCTTATCCTACCGATACATTGCCTGAAACATATTCGTATACTGTCGTTGTGCATATTTGCTTTTTTGACTAGAATTATCGAATATTTGCCCCTGAATTTGAAGTCGAGTTTTCGTTAGATCAACAGGAAATGTTACTAAACATATCACCTATTGAATTATACTCAATATCGATCAAGCAATTACCTGATTCGGCAACGCATGAAGCGAGACCACCAAACACAAACGGTCGCCAGTCAAACATATCATATCATCTAGAAACAACTGAGATCATTGGATTGTTCTTTCGTTTTGTTTTCTATTTTATTAAATCTTTCAAATGAATTTCAATCGAAATATCCTGCATGCAAAAGTTTATTAGAAAAGAATAATAAGGAGAAAAACAACCGAGATATCAGAAGATTCTTATTCAGTTTTCGAAGAATTTTATTCGGCTGATCATGGATCGTTTGGTAAATGAACACGATCACTATTTTTGGCAATTTCTTCAAAGTCAGCATCGACAAATTTAGTCAAAGCTACAACACGTTCGCTATTAGCTAATTTCGCTCGACCATTTAGATCAACTAATTCAATAATGACAACAGTTTGAACAACTTCATAGCCAAGATTAGCACATAATTGTTGAGCAGCACCTAATGTACCTAAAATAATCGAGCACAGAAAAACAATGGCAAATATTGACTCGAAATCAACGAACCACCAGTAGCTAATAAATCATCTGCTAAAATCACTTTGGCTCCTGCTTTGAGGATATTCTCTTGCATTTCAATCGTGTCTTTTCCTAATCATAACATTTTCAAATCAATTTATCATTTCTCAAAGACTAAAAATCAATTCGAAATACCATATTCAAGTTGATATTCGAGTTTAACCGTTCGTCCTGGAAGTTTGCCAACTTTACGAACGGGAACGAATGGTATTTGTAATTCCAATGCAATTTGTGGACCGAAAACGAATCCACGAGCTTCTAAACCGATCACTGCATCGATTTTTGTACCTGAGCTTTTTATTCGATTAAGAATTACGTCGATCAAAGCTCGATGTGCTTTCGGATTGGCAAAAATTCCAAAAACATCACTAAAATACAAATAAAATACATATTTATTTATTTGTTTGTTCGAAGCAAATCAAATCAATTAATACATGAATGTAATTCCTTTTTTCGGAAAATTTGGACAAAGTTTTAATGACGAACGTATTAACTCTAGCTTTTGATCATCGGTTTCTGTCATGATTTTATCGTTATATATCTAAAACAACGATTATCAACACAAAGCAAAAAAAACGAGCGAATCTTTTTATTTTCATCGAATAAAAAAATAACATGCCATACATACTTCGATTTTTATCAACGAATGTTAGTTTATCATACTTTCTAGTTAATAAATCGTTATCGATTCAATTTAGTCATAAAATACGCACATGCATGCTATTTTTCTTTTCGAATAAATCCACTCCGGGTATTTACATAATGAATAAGAAGAAGAAGAAAAAGAAGAATTCTTATTTTTCGACGAGGCAAACAGCAGTATCAATCACATAAGATCGAGAGAGAGAGAGAGAGAGAGAAATAACATATTTTCTTTGCATTATCATTGAGAAAAAAGATGTTAGTTTGTTTGTCAACAAGATCAAGAAAGCAAGCTTAAGGTCAGATTCATAATAATAAAATAAGTCAATGGCATACAAGATATTTTACTATTTATTAATTATACTGTCTGAATGTAAATGTAAATGCAAACAAACAACAACGGTTTCTTACTTCGTTATTTTATGAAAAATTAATAATAAATCATCGATTTCAACCAACAGACGCAATTTATTTGTCTTGTAAATATGAATTTTACGTGCATACGTACGTCATCCGATATGAGTTCGTTGCAAAATCTCTCATTATTTATTTATTTTATTCTCGTTATTTACTTTACATTGGTTATATGATTTTGCTTAGAGAAAAATGGAACAACAGAGGGCGTTCGAGAACACTCATCATTATTGAAAAAAGAAACAAAAATACTTCGACTAGTATATTATTTCCCCTTCTCATCTCGTCTAATTTAACCTTGACTTCTTTTTTTTAATAACAAAAGTAGAGAATTATATTTTCGAATAAGATGCTTATGTTTACGATGATAATCGAATCGATTATCCTCTAGAAGTAATTGAATATGATATTTAGGAAAAGAAAATCGACTTGTTTTTTCTCTCGACGAATAATAATCATAATAACAACAACAACATAAAAACGGATATTGAACAATTTGGTTTGTATTTTACTCAATTAACATTTGAATATTGATTTTTTATGGATCACAAATGACACAATTATCAAAATAAAATACATATAAATATACAAAAATATGTGTATAAGATATAAGAAGTGAATTGAAGCTAAGCTAGAGAAATTCCATTTCCATCAGGAAAACTATTGAATAAAATTCGAATCCAATCGATTAACCACCAAATAAATGCGATTAAAGTCAAACTAACACTCAAACAACTAGCAGCCGTTGTGGCATTTTTATTTCGACTACGAGCAGCTAATGGACTCCATATGCAACAGCCAGCTGAAATGAGCAATTTTAATATTCCACATAAAATATATAAACTATCTTTGCGTGACAAAACAAACCAATCGACTCCAGCACTTCCAACAATAAATGACAGAATAAATGCCATGAGTTTCGAACATTGTTTGTATGAACATTGACGACGAATCGACCAGGTTATCCAACCTTTTTCACAAAGACAATCGCCATCTTTACACCAACCATGTCCATTACAATCACGATCAAGTTGACACGTAATGAGAGTTATTTTCGATTTCGATTGTTTTGTTTCATTGAGAGATTCAACGTAAATGAGTGATGATTGAAGAATGGATTTCGATTCAACTTTATGACGTATTATTATTAATGATTGAATAGTAACAAAATAGACAAGAATTTGAAGTTGCATTTTTTTGTAAATTAAGAAAGTCAATGTGTGTTGATCTAAAAAAAAATTCAAATGTCAATTGATTTTTTAAAACGTCGGTCGATAAAAAAACCCAAACTGAATTTTTTAATAATATTTTCAAATAAAAGAAATCAATATCGAAATGAATTAACCCCTAGCAGAGAAGTGATAATTACTAAGAATGAAACACACTCAAGTAGTTAATTACATTCGATGACATATCAATTCTCTTTTTTTCATCTTATTGATAATATATCGGGCTTCTTTCGACTTTTTCGCAAGTGCATGCTTACGGATAAATCGACACGATCTTTGACTGTAACAAAAACATAAATCAAACTGTTGATTTTCATCACGAAAGAAATGCAATTATAACTACGGAAAAGCTCAATAAACGGTTTACGAACAAATTTTCTCGAATAAACATGAATAGAATTATTATTAACGATAAATAAACTAAATGGCATGCAAAAATAGAGCCATTTACCCAGTCTTTTCTCTCAATTTTACTCTTCATCCTTTCTTGTCTAACTAAATCTGAGAAATTACATTGACTTGCATACAAAAGTTCTCAACATTGAGAGAAAAAAAACATCTAAGGGCACTAGTACTGATGAGATCTTATTTAATTACGGCAAACGTCGTTCATCTTAAATTAAGAATTATTAGAACTAGAAACTGTCTATCAACATAACATTTAATAAAAGAAATTGGTTTTGTTTTGTTTTTCTTCGATGAACAGATAAACATATTCTTCATTGGAAATAAACTCTCGAGAATAGTCTCGTCTACTAATGACGGGAACAAAAGAATCTTGAACAGAATAGCATAACTTACGTTTTTGTTCGTGCTAAACGCATTTGTTCCATTGACTATTTTTTTTTGAATAACAATACCATAACACAATTTACTAATCGTTATAGGAAAAAATAGATAATATGAAAAAAAAAACAATTATCCTAGATATTATATTCTACTCTTTGTCGTGCGGAAAATAATTGATATTCGAACATATGCAAGAGTATTTATGTTCTATGAAAAAAAGCAAGTCATGTTTGTCATTAAGATCTAAGAGGAAATATACAAAAGATTTATTTTCTTTACTTGACATAATCCGAGGTTTCTTTATATGTTGATGTGTTATATAAAAAAAAAACTTGAAGAAAAGATAAATTATATTCTTTCAAGCTCAATTAATGAATGGCATAAATAGAGTTTTCTTTGTTGAGTCTCCATATGAAAGAAAATGTCAAAGTATGACTTACCTATGGGTATAGCACGAGAGAAACAAAAGCAGAGTACTTTCGAGATCAGATGCTGAGAGAATCATTGTGTTTTATTGCATGTGAGTTAATTAGAAATAGGAAAACGGAAAGTGAGTTGACATTTTTATTATCACAGAGTCTCGCATGTTTAGTTCAGATTCAATGAAGCAAGAAAAATGGCTAGAATATGATTTGCTTTGTCGAATATTTTCTAGATAACAAAAAGAAAACTAAATTTAGAGGTTAATATTTACTATGAATATTCTTTGCAAGGGATAAAAACTTCTTAGATCTAAGTAAGCATCTAAAGAGGTTTCTGACATGCCACTTAATTGATTACTTTTTGTTTTCAATACACAAAAGATTAGTCTTTGTTTTGATGCATTCAATGTTTTGCACAGGGGTGACAGACTATTGTTACTAGTAACAGTCAACAACAAATAACTGTCTATCGAACTAACAGGAAAAAAAGGATATGGACGAATAAGACCATTTTTCGGTCCACCTTTAGATTTGATCCATTCATATTGTATTCAATTGAGGTCCAGGAAATGGCCGGTTTTTTTTCACCAATAGACATTTTTTATTTGTTGTGATTATGATATTTTAAATCAAGAGACTTTGTGCTACAAACATATATAGTATTAATTTCGAAACGAAACAATTTTTTTTCGTCATACCCGTGGGGAATCCGAGGCATGAAAATGACAATAGCCGATTTACAAGGAAAAAAGTCGAAAAACATAATCAGTATCCATCCCTGATTCGAATACAATATGAATGGATCAAATCTAAAGGTGGACCGAAAAATGGTCTTATCCGCCCATATCCTTGTTTTTCTGATAATTCTATAGACCGTTATTTGCCATTGACTGTTACTAGTAACCAATAACAAAAGAAACATTATTGTTACTGAAACTAATAACAAAAAAGATTACTGTTACTCGTAACAGTAACAAAACTAGTTAATGTTACTGTAGCAATAACAGTAAATCGGCATCTCTAGTTTTGTATAATAGAGAAAAAAAACAGTAGCACGTTATATTTGTTAGCAAAATATCTTCGTCAAACGATGTTTAGTGACGTAGCATGTTTGCTCAAAGAAGATATTTAATCTAGATATGAATATTTTAAGAAATGGTGAATACTTTTAAAAGAATTGAATGCTAGATCTTGTGAATAAATAAATAATAAAATAGTTCTATTGCATGTTGATTTGAATTTCTTCTTCTTGAAAAAAAAACAAGCAAACTATAATCATTGTTCATATGTGTTAAATCGAAAGCAAAATGCTCTATGGTGTTATATTGGAAAGTGCACGAGATGGAATTATTCTTTCGTACGGTCTCAACATCTGGAAACGTATTGTCAATCAATTAGAATTACCATCGGATGAATTCGATCTATTTACACATTACAATGATCAGTTACTGTTAAATATTTGTGATTGTGAGTTTGTTAATGTTGAAAACAAATATCATAGACGTATGTGTATGAATAGGTCTAGTTGATATTTTACACGAAGGAACACGAGATACGTATTTAGAATATTTTGGTCAAGATTTTTTTCGATATCTTAAAACTTTTGGTTATCAGAAATTATTTCAAATAGCAGGACGAACTTTACGTGATTTTCTTTTTGTTATCGATCAATTGCATGATTCGAATCGATTTACTTTTCCACAAATGCAAAGTCCTTCATTTCATATTACTGATGAAGATCATACGGGCGTAGCAATTGAATACAAGTAATATCAAATGAATATAAACACTAGAAATCAATTGTACGATACTCGATTGTAGAAGTGTACGGCATGGTTTTATTCATTTTGCAATTGGAAGTATTCTAGGTGTTGCTAAGAGATTGTTTCAAGAAGATAACGTGCGATTATATATACGTCTTGATCTATCAACACAAGAATGTAAACTATCAACTGTTTCATTGTGCTTGATATGAATTTGAGACTTTTAGATACACATACTGTCTTCTGGGTGCAATTTGATAATAGATCGTATCAAAAGAAATCTATAGGCCGATTTATGTCGTTACCCGATGTGACCGTGTCAACATTTTTCCGAGTAAATTAACTTTGTAGAAAAGTCATTGAAAATGACATATTTGTCTAGGTATTTCCATTTTCTATTCTTATGAATTCATCATTGCATATCCGTTCAATGGGCGATAATATCAAAAAACTGTTTCCAACCGATATTTATTTATACGGACGACCGTTTGCTGAAATCTTTCGATTGATTCGTCCTGATATTCACATCGAATGGGATAAAGTATTTCTTTTATTCATTATCTTTTTTCTTCATCTACAAAACTTGATATTTCTTCACCAAAAGATTCTCGCGTATGGCGGACATATAGTCTTTTTAATCGAAAATCGAATACCTTTACGTTATGGACCATCCAGCTGTATTCGATTGAAAGGACACATGAAATATCTTCCAGATAAAGACATGCTCTGGTTTCTCTGTCATCCAGTGTTAGTACATTGCGATCGTTGTTGTTTTTTTCTATAAATATCGATAGGTATTTTTAGATTAGGAAGTGCAAATGATATGATTTCTGCTGGTCTGTATTTGACTGATTTGAATCTATTTGATGGAACGAGTGAATTACTAATAATTAATATGCATCAAACACGAGAAATTGAAAATACTCTGGAAAAAGTTTTGAATTCGTTGAAAGTTGAATTCAATTTGATTGGATTTTTCGTTTAGGAAAAGTCATGTGAATTGCAATTGAAACAAGTAAAAACAGAACTACTCAAACTTGATGAAGAAAATCAAAGTTTACTTCGTACGATTTTACCTAAACATATCGCTACAATGGTTCAATCAGGTGTTCAAACGCATAATCTCTGTCAAGTAGAATCAATCGAATAATTTTCATTTGAATTTAGACTTCGGCTTTTTAGTCCTATCCGTTAGTTGCCATCATGTTTTTAACACTAATGGATTTGAAAACGTGTATACCTTATCTTCAACCACATGAAATTATTCATACACTCGACAAGACAATTAATTTACTCAATGAAATAGCTGATAAATACGATGTATTCAAAATGAAAACTAGAACCAATGCGAGTTATATGATAGTTGCTGGTTTACACGATCAATCGAATACAGTTTCGAATGACATTTCATCATTGCTTGTACGGCAAGACAATACCTTTTTTTCTTCTCTTTTCTATTTTCTACTATTCGATGTTTTTAGTCAAGAAAATTCTGTCCCGATGACGACGAACAAAATACGAATAGTTCATTGGGACTTAATGCTACAGAAATTATTGCTTATTTATCATGTGAATTGCTCAATATGAACGAACATCTTATTAATCCAATAACACGCAAGCCATTTCGCATGAAAATAGGTTCATTCTTACACATAAATCATGAGATTAATGTGAGAGATCATGTTTTCTTTTCTCAAGGTTTTCATTCTGGCACAGCAATAGGAGGTTTAATTGGCGATCAAAATCTACAATATTGTTTGTTTGGCGATACTGTAACAATTGTAAGTTTGAATTGTGTCGATATATATGTACGTATGTTTTTTTTGATTTGTAAATAGGCGCGAATAATAATGTCCACTGGAGAAGTAAGTAAATTCGATAAAATGGTTAAAAACGAACTATTTTTAAATATTTAGCCTGGTCGAATTCATATAAGTCAAGTAGCATATAATCATTTAGTAGAAAACAATCGTTTTGACATTGAATATCGTGGTCAAACGGAGATTAAAGTCTGTTTTGATTGATTGAATTAATATCTGTTGATTATTTCCTTTAGTCACATCGTCCAAGTGGAACATATTGGTTACGAGGTATTCACAAATTGCCGTCGACAACTGTAGTTAATAAATCAACACCTTTACTACGATGTCCATTTAGTGGCAAACTATTGTAGTTAAAAGTTTTTTTGTTGTTGTTGCTATTTGTAATAAAGTTTTTCTTGATCGTCGTATGTGCTTGATTACAATGAAAATCGAAAGGAAATGAACTGATTATATTCTTACTAAAAGCTCTTAAAAGATAAAAAAAAAACAGCATGTTACACCTGGATCTAAAAGAATCACGAACATAGCATATGAAATAAAAGTATTTATATAATGTAGACTAACTTTTGTTCACGTTATTCTCGAGATGCGAATTTTATGTCTATATTGCGTGCCATTAGTTCATAAAATAAATGTCGTAACTTTTCTCTTCTTTGAAACAGTAATTCATTGATCATTGCTTGGCAATGCTTTACGGACTTATATTCGAAGTAGTTCGAGATGCCGTCTTACGTACATACGGTCCAATGCTTTGGAAACGTCTTGTCAATGAAGTCAAGTTACCTTCTGAATCATTTGAACCTTATGCACGATATGATGATCAATTAATGATTCATATTTGTGATTGTAAGTTTGCAATCGAATGAATTATTTTATTTGCTGAAACCTTGATTTAGGTATGGCAGAAATATTGAATGATGGTAAAAGAGAAACATATTTGGAATTTTTTGGCGAGAATTTTATTCATTATTTTTCTCGAGTTGGTTTTTATAAAATATTTCGAGTAGCTGGACGAACATTTGCTGATTTTCTTTATACGATCGATCAATTACATGATTCAAATCGATTTACATTTCCACAAATGCAATATCCTCTATTTCATGTTACTAACGAAGATGAAAAAGGTGTAACACTTATTTACAAGTAGGTTCCAACATGAACTCACTTATTTTTGGAAAAATAAATTCTTATCTAGAAGTAAACGTCAGGGTCTATCTTATTTTGCTATTGGAACTCTTAAAGCTGTGGGTAAATTATTATTTAATAACGATGCAATTCATGTAACTGTACAAGATGATTTATCTACTATTGAATGTACATAAGTTTTTATTTTCGCAATATTTACGTCTTGTTTAATGTGAATATTTAGATTCATATATTGTATTATCGATACAATTTGATAATGAACAATACCGAGCGAAGCGTTTATTGAATTATCCGAGTTTACCTGAAGTTAATGGTCGTACTTTTTTTCGCGTAAATATTTAGTCAAAAAATCGTTATTTTTGTGGGCGAATGTGAATTTTCTAGGTATTTCCATTTTCGATTTTACTCGATTCGAAGTTATGTATTCGACAAGTAGGTGGACGTATTACTGAGATTTTTCCAGAAAACACTCCGATAACTGGACGACTACTTGATGAAGTTTTTCAATTGATTCGTCCCGATATTCACCTTGAATGGGAACAAGTATTTGAAATCTTAATCTTTTCTTTTTATTCCATATTTATATTTCATTAAAGATCCTTTCCTATGGTCGACATATAATTTTCTTAATCGAAAATCGAATACCTTTACGCAATGGACCGTCAGGTCGTATTCAATTAAAAGGTCAAATGAAATATCTACCAACTAAAAACATGCTCTGGTTTCTCTGTCATCCAGTGTAACTATCAATTACAGTTTTTCAATGAATGCTTTTTGTTTGTTTCTAGTTTGGGAAGTGCTGATGATATAAGATCAGCTGGATTACATTTAACTGATTTAAATCTATTCGATAAAACGAGTGATTTATTAGTAACGGGTATTCATCAAGAACGTGAATTAGAAGCCAGTATTTCACGAGTTCGTTGAAATCGGACAAGTCTTTTTCGAATATTTATTCAATATATATTTTTAGCAACATATTTGGATGAAAAAAGCATCGTCGATTAAACGAAAATTACGTATTCGTCATCAGAAAAATCAAGCATTACTCTACTCAACAATGCCAAAACACATTGCTTTTTTGCTTCAATCTGGCATGCCAGCTAGGAGTATTTGTGAGGTAGAATTCATTGAATATATTCCATAAAACTGGCCGATTGTTTAGCGTCAACCGCTTGTCACTATTATGTTCGTCTATGTGATGGATTTAAAATCGTTAGTCGATTGTCTTGATGCTGCTCACGCTATAACTTGTCTCAATGAAACTATTATTTTATTCGATCGAATAGCCGACAAATTCGATGTATTTAAAGTTGAGATAAAAGCCGATGCTAGTTATATGATAGTTGCTGGCATTCATGATCAATCGCATATGGCCGAGGAAAATGAATCACGTGCAGTGCGTTAAGTTCATCCTATTGCAATTCGATGATTTCTTTATTTTATTTTTTTTTGAAATCTGTATTCATTTTTAGTCGTCAGTTGTACAGAGTACGGAGAAATGTAGCGTTGATTTGAATGAAGAAGACGACGAAGAGATTGAAGAGATGCATAATAAGAATCCATTAAGCTATAATTCAACGGAAATCATTGCAGCATTATCATTGGAACTCGCAGATGCGAGTAGAAATATAAATAATCCGGTTACTAACAAACCGTTTGACCTTAAATTTGGTAAGAAATCGAATGATTTCGAATGTTATTGATTGATTTTCGTTCTGCAAAGGTGTTCATACGGGTACGGTAATAGGTGGAATTGTTGGTACACGAAATTATCAATACTGTTTATTCGGTGAAACTGTTCGAACAGTCAGTCATGTTTTTTTTTGTGTTAAAATAATGCGTCATTAAATCTGTACTTTAGGCAAGTCAAATTACTATCACAGGAGAAGTAGATTATAAACAACAAAAATGGAATTGAAAATTTTTGAAAATATTTTCAGATTGGTCGAATACATTTGAGTACGATAGCAAATCGTCATTTAGTATCAAATAATCGTTTCCGTATCGAATATCGCGGTCAGGTTGAAATCAAAGTATGTTTAATAACTGAACATTTTCATTTCGAATTCTATTGGAATTTATTGTTAGGGTAAAGGTCTAACTGATACTTATTGGCTGATTGGTACAAATGAAAAAGCATCAACAACATTAAAATGTCCGTTTACAAATCATGAATGGGCTGTTCAAGAGAAAATATTCATATAGAAATCTTTCTATTTTTTATCAATAAAACATCATAAATAACGTCTATCCTTCAATATTTTGCTTGATTATGCATTAAGAGAGGTTTTACTGTAAATAAAAAAATGTACCGACATAATTTTTTGAAAATCTCAATTATGCAAATTTCAACGGCGCCCTCTACGCCTACAATTGGTTCTCATTATCAGTTTGAAAGATTAGAATCTGTCTTTCACTTAGTTCTTATCAATTGTTTCATTTGAACATTCTAATCATGACAAATTTTAATCTTGTTCAAACAACTCGACTTTATATCGATCAAATGTTTCGAGACTGTGGACAAGGTCCAAAAGCTTTGGTTATGGATAATGAGACAGTTTGATATATCCGTCTTTTGTTTTTCTTTTTGTTAATTTAACTTTTGATTTCTTCTCTCAAGTCAGCCATTGTTAATATGGCCTATGCACAGGCCGATATACTTCAAAATGAAGTATTCATTTTTGATCGTATCAATAATTCGGGAAGGACAATAATGAAATTTGTTCATGGAATCTATTTCATCAGACCAACAGACGAAAATCTTGAAATATTAAAATCTGAGCTACAAGATCCTAAATATGGCAATTATTATATTTGTATATCATTGATTATTTATGAAAAAGATAAATGCATATTAAAATGAATCTTATTTAGATTTTACTAATTTTGTTGACATGTCAAATATAAAAACATTAGCTGAAAATGATGAGTACGGATGTGTCAAAATAATTCATGAATTCTATGCTGATTATCTACCTGTCAATTATCATTTGTACTCATTGAATATTCCAAATACTTATCAAGTAAACAAATGTATATTCAAAATCAGAATGAAATTGAATTGACTCGTTGAATAGAAATCTTATCAATGGGACGAAAAGCCTCTTCATCGAACTGTTCAAGGACTTGTTTCATTAGTCTATTCATTACGAAGAAAACACGCGACTATTCGCTATCAAAAATCTTCTCTAATGGCTGAAGTTCTAGCTCACAGATTACTCGTACATATCGAACTAATCTTACTAGCAAACAAAACAAAACGTCTTCTCCTCTTTATTATCTAGACTAGTTTTAGACGTCAATCGAATTTCTCTTCAACTGATAGGAATGATTCGAATATACCAACGATTCTAATTCTCGATCGACGTGAAGATGCAATTACACCATTGTTAAATCAAGTTCGAATAGTTGTCTTTCATTAAAATTCGAAAAATCAATTCATTTCTCTAGTGGACATATCAAGCTATGGTTCATGAATTATTCGGCATACAGAAGAATCATGTCGATCTCCGTCAGGTACCTGGAATCAGCAAAGAAACGGAAGATGCTGTTTTAAATGCTGAATACGATGAATTCTATGCCAAAGTCTCAAATTGATTTGATAAATCTTTCGATTTCGAATGTTTTCGTTTTCTATAGAATTTGTATAGTAATTTCGGTGATATTGCAACAAATATTAAGGAACTTATGGAAGATTATCAAAAGAAACATGCAAATCAAGCAAAAGTCGAGTCAATTAGTGATATGAAAGTGTGCAAAAAACGACAAGTGTTTGTTTAGTTTTTAATATAAAATAAAACTTCGTTTAGACATTTGTGAATACTTTTCCGGAATTTAAGAAACTTTCTGGAACAGTGACTAAACACGTGACAATTGTCAGTGAACTTTCTCGACTCATTGGTCTTTATAATCTATTTGAAGTTAGTGAAACTGAACAAAATCTTGTCTGTCAAAATACTCACAATGAAATTGTTCAAGTAATGTTTGTTTGTTTCTTTTTCTTTCATTCGATGAATTTCTTGAATAGAAAATAAAATCTTTGATTTCGAATAAAAAAGTTCGAGATGAAGATATTCTTCGTTTGTTGTGTTTATACGCACTCAGATATGAACATCAGACTAACAATGAATTGAATACATTCAAACGAGAAATTCAACACAGACGTCGATTTCCCCAGAAATATATTGAGGTACAACAACAACAACAACAACAAAAAAGAAAATAATCGATCGATCGAGTTATTATTTAGTTTTTCGATATTTTTCTGGAATATGGTGGACGGAAATTTCGACAAACAGATTTATTCAATACAGAATCAGCGATTGCAATGACAAAACAATTTATTCGAGGCATACGAGTATGAAAAACAATGAGGATCAAACATTCGATTGTTTTCTTATGAATATTTATTTTCGAGGACATTGAAAATGTTTATACACAACATATTCCATTGGTTAAAGATCTCGCTGAACAATTAATCTATGGTAAACTCAAGGACACATGCTACCCGAATGCAGTAGGTTCAAATGATCAAATCAAACAGAATCAACGTCTTCAAACAAATACACTAAATCAATTACAGCAACAAGGACAAGCAACAAAGTTAGAAGTTCTTATTTGAATAAGATATTTTCCATTTCCGTGTCGATCGACTTTCCTTTTTTTTTTCTTTGTCTTTCGTAGACCAAGTGAAATTATTATCTACATAATCGGCGGAATAACTTACGAAGAATCGTTACATATTCATATGATGAATAGTCAAGGTGCACGAATCATACTTGGTGGTTCATATATACACAATTTCACGTCGTTTATGGAGGAAGTACTCGCTGGTTCGGCATCGACATCATCAATCAATACAAATGAATCGAGTGCAGCAAGACGCCGATGAATGATTTGTACTTTTTCTTTCTTTCAACTGTGATAAATAATAAACTAAAATCAGTATCTAGCTGACTCAAAAGGAAACGAGTCGAAATGATGTATGAAGAATATAAACTTGTCTTATCTTGTCTTGTCATTTTTTTTTGACTTTTTCTTCTTATTTTTCTCTTTTGTGTATTGGTATTTAGCAAAAGAAGAAAGAAGAACAACGGAAAGGAAAAAAGAGAGATTGCGCCTAGTGCTTCGACATTTTTGCTCTTACGATTGAACGACTATTATCATCGTTTAACATAATAATCGACCAGAAAAATGTTTCCGATCAGTCGACGATAGATCAACTAGTATCAAGTAAGTGTTTTATGCTTGATTTCATGGACATTCAGCGCATATCAGCAAAAGAAAATGTCCTCGAATAAGAAAAATCACTAGAGAACAACCTACGAAGTAAAAGTAAATTTACTTTTTATATACTCAAGCCTTTTCCACTTCATGTATATATTCACTCATTGAAGTTTGTTTTCAGACTCTTTTCTTTATTTTCAATAATATTAACAGTCTTGAATAAGGATGCTAGTAGGGAAAAAGAAGGCCGTACTGAAAACGATTAACAGTGTGTTGGTAAGCGAACGTCAAGAATACAAAGACACAACGAGAAAAGAACGTCTTCTATACCCCTTATATTTGTGTATTCTTAATGAGATGTTTCTCTTGCGTTCTTTTTTTCTCTTCTTCTCTTTCCGTGTTAGTAGCTAACGGCAGATACCAGCAGAAAACTTCGACTAAACCTATTGCCAGTTGTCGAGCATTCGAACTACAGAACGATCAGTTGGTGACGTAGCCAAAGAAAATCTTTTTTTTTCTCTGCCGCGTTTTTCTCTCAATGCATGTATCTTCGTGGTTCTTCGTCTTCTTCTTCTCCGTCTCGTTCTTCGGTTTCTACGAAGTCTCTTTTGCCTTCGACGTCTGAAAAACAGATAAACAAGCTAGAATAGTATTCCTCTTCGTTGCTCTTGTCGTTAATATTCTCTGACTTTCGACGATTTTTCACTTGTTGGTATTTTGCCTTAAACCATATGTGTTTTAATTACGAACATCAATCAACAATCGTTCTTTGCAAGTAACTATGCAATTATCGGCAGTTTCGCCGATATCAAAAACATGTTCACGAACAATGAAAACGACTCATCTTTTAATTCGAGTATGTATTTCAACTAATAGAATAAGCATAGCTACTCATTATGTGATGAATTCACATCTGTATTTCGTGACCTTTCGTCTTGAAACCAGATACATATACCTAATCTACTAATTTATTCGACGATAGAAAAAAGCCATTGTTCCTCTTGGTGATTTTCTATTTCTCAGAATGATTTATCTTCAATGTCCAATTTCGAAGAAAGAAAGAAAAAAAGAAAAGTTAATGCATGCAGAGTAATGATTACTCAGATTTCATGTTTGTTTATAGAAGAAAAAAAAACCGATTGACCCATTTATAATCTCTTTCGATATTTGTAAATAAAAATTTCAGCCATTCATTGTCTTCATAATTGGATTTTATAGGTCGTGTCTAGCGAAACATTTACACGTTTATTAAACCGTGAACGGTTCATTATTCTTCAGCCACAATGTGTTATGCGAGCATTTCAAATATGTATCTATTTACCACCATTATACGATGATCCGTGGCTTATTCTCAAAGGTAAATTATCGTATCTTGTTTTTCAGAGATTAACTCGAATGATAGTAATAAGAAGGAGAAAAGTTAATTTATTGTTTTTCTTTCATGTAAATTCACATACTAATTAGCTTTTAAATAATAGATTGACTAAACCAAGTTTTTAGTTTAACTATTATTTACATATAGAAAAGAAAAAAAAAACATTTGTTTTTTTGCAGCAACAAAGCATTTTTTTCTATTTATATATATCTATCATCGCTCTGTTTTTCTCGCTTTGATTGTATCAAAACGTCATCGTATTTTCTTTTCTCAATATATAATGACAGATGAGTGAATATAGAGATAATAACTATTATCTGCCTACGCTTACCAGCTTATGCTTTCGACTGATTTCTCGTTATTTGACAAAACTCAGCACGCCTTGTTAACCTTATTTGGTAACCTATTCATTTCTTTGTTTTCAATAATTAAAACCTGTTGTTGTCAACTAACATATCCTTCTTTATCAGTTCTATTTACTGACCTGAAAAAATATTATTCTTTGTCAAAGGAAAAAATATTCTCAAACTATACGAGTTTGACATTTCGTGTTTTGTCTGCACGATTTAATAACAATTCACGTTTTTGAGGTTGACATTGTTGTCCAGTGATAAAGATATATGTCAAATAACACTTGTGTCAGTTGTCTCCTTAAGCGGCTAGTAATATGCTAAAATAATACAGACGGTAGTGATTAATGTATTACAAGAGAAAACTCGACAATTCTCATGCAATCTACAGTCTCATTGATGGTTTCTATGAGAGAAATGAAAAAAACATATACTACATACGTTTGTATGTATGTATGTATGTACGAGATAGATTGCTAATGTCATATTCCAACTTTGCTAGGCTTTTCATCGTCAAATAGAGAAGCGCAGATGTTATAAATAATAAAATAGAAGAAAAAAAATGAGAGAAAGAGACAAACGGAAAGTGAGAGGCAGGGAGATTTATCAGTCCATAAGAGATATTTAATCCTGTTTTACGCAAGTGTTTCATCTCTGTTTACAAATTGGACGATCTCTTCGAGCTACTAATGTGTTTTTAAAAGGACAGCTAAGTAATCGCACACGAATCCATCATTATGATTAGTATATTAAAACAAAATTGGAATCGTATAGCGATTATTTTTGTTGCAACAACTTTTGCTCAGGTTATTATTGACTACGGTAAGATAAACATTCTTTAACATCTCGTCTTTTTTCTTTCCTCGTTTTGTAATTTAAAAATAAATTAGGTTTAAATCCTTGTTTTGCTCTGTTTCTTTCCTTTCATTTGACATTCATCGTCGTTTTTGAAAAGAAAATCTCTCTCAAGGTTATGTTTATTTATTTGTCTCGAGAGAATCGACCATTATATGGTAAAGTCATCAATGGGTGTACTTATAATGGTATGCTGTCAGAGGAGACATTCTTTCAAAAAAAAAACAAATCAAAGATAAATGAATTTCACAACTAATAATCCTTATCTCTTGTACTGGGATGCATTTATGTTCAATTAATCTTTTTCTATACTTATCTTTTTACCCAATGCTCACGGTTATTGTTCATCTAGAAGAATCGAATCAATAGTCTAGACTTCTAGTTATTCTTCAGTTTTTCTTTTCTCAAGAAATTGAACGATATATTGATTAGTTGACCTCGATCGCGTTATGTCATTGACATTTCTTGACTCGTATCTACTACGTTATTGATAAAAGATGAATATCACTCGATAAAAAAATCATCGTGTATCTCCGTTTTTTTTTCTTGCCTTCCTCATTTGTACATTCACGCAATTGAAAATTGTTTCTTCGTTTTAACCGTCGTCTTTGATTTTTTTTCTCCTTCGTTTTTAATAAGATATAGTTCTAGTACGTGTTGTCTTCACAGACGAATATATTCATTCTGACGTATTTATTTACCATGAAAGAAATGAATATGCACGTCATCATTCGATGTGTTTAATCTGCACACATACGTTTATGTATATCAGCGGCAATACATTTATTTGATGACATAAGTCGTGTTCATAGCCGCAGAAATAAGAAAAAAAGAATTACACACAGCCGGGCGTTTTAATACCTCGTTATTTGTCATCAACGTTTATGTTGAGCTTCAGTATTTTAACGTTTTTCTTAATTATATCCTATTCTCACCCTCAAATTTATTTACAAAACGGCATGAATGATTATGTCGACATGGTTATGGAAGTTTTAAATGATTCATCCGAATCGAAACCGATTGGTATGTTGATTTCAACTTTTTGATTTCTTAACATTTCGCAATGTTAGATTAATTACTGACAGTAAGCATTCGTCCATCGATGAGAATAAAGAGATGTTTGTTATTATTTTCAAAGAGATTCGACTTTTCGGATAATCTTACGCCTCACAAATGTCTAAATATTATTTCTTTTCAATCGTGAACATGTGTGTTTTTCATCCTACATGATCGATGTTTAAATAATGTGTGACCGAGAACAGATCATCCTCTTCGTATTTATTGTAATTCAAGTATATGACGTGATAATTGTCTTAAAGTAGTATATAATTTCGATTTAACTGAAACATAACTTGTAAGTGTATCGATTTGATACAATCATATTCAAGGATAAGAATGTGTTAAAAGTTTATCGTTCTATTGATATAAATCAAAATGAACGAATGATCTGAAGGACAAGGAATATAGAATTACCCTCGTTTTTTTCCTTCTTCTTCTTATTCAAATCGAACTCACTCGATGATTAACTTGTGTCTTTTTCTCACGCTACTGTGAGAATTATTCCAACGGATTACTTTACATCATACATAGATGTGAACAGGCAAAAAAGAATAGAAAACAAAACGTGCATCATCGATGTTTATTCAAATGTTTTCAACTCAGTTGTACTTCCTTCTCTCTTCTCTATTTTATGTTAATAGAAAACGAAAACGATTGAATCATTTTTAATTGACTAAAAGCATACAACAATTGCCTCTCGCTTCCTTTCTCTGCTTTTCTACTTGTTATTTTTTTAAATGTATGTCAAAGCATCATCAACAATCTGCATGTGTAACATATTGAATAAAACAATTTCGTGTCCTCGGTATTTCGAGAATGTAAACGAAAGTTTATTAGTCGTTCAAATAGGTTAATTCTTTCAAAAAAAGTCTTGCATAAGCACCACCCAACATGTTCATGTTATAGTTTATTAAAATATTGATTAATCCACTAGACTTCTCAGTATGTACGCGTACAAGTAGTCTGTTTATCTATCAATTGTAAAGAAAAGGTCGTCAATCTCTTTTGTTCATCATCTGGAAGAATTCGACTGTTACTTATTTGGTTCCCCAAGAAAAACAAAAGCCATACTTGTCGATAATGTCTGGGTGTGGTCAACTTGATATAGACGAATTAAAGGGTCATTTCTGCATATTATAAACAGTAATAGACACTCAGTCATCTTGATTTCATTGATAAGTTTTATTTCATTTGATTCGTTTTTCTCTTTTCTCTCTTCGAAAAAGAGAGAAAAAGAGAGAGATAGACAGAGAAAGAGAGAGAGAGCACAGAGAAAAGAACACCTCTATATTAACGCACATGCACATATAAGTAGCAACCAAAGAGAGAAGAGCAAGAATTATTTCTTCGTATTTATATCAATATTGAAACTAGAAAGTATTAAATCGATTTCAATGATATCGAAAATGAACGAAAATCATCGTCGATTTTCTCTTTGGGATATTGTTTGTTATAAGCCACTTTATATTATTCTTCCGAATGTATTTATTCTCCGTCCACTTCGTTATTTACTTCATTACTATATCAAACCTGCGAAATTCTTAGTCATTGTTCTACCGCGAAGCATTTGGCAAAAAGGTAAAGATCGTATTGTTCATAAGTTGGCAACAGTTGGTTAAGATGAGAAATTAATCGATGCAGCATATGTTGCAAATTCTATACGAGAATGTTCAATTTTGTCGGGATAGGTTTTTGGAATATATGGGCGTCTAGTTGTGTTTGATATCGTGTTGTCATTCTTTTTTTCGCAAGATGTTAAATGGGATGCAATGATCGTTTATCATTCACAACTCTTGTCATCTCTAATATACGTATGAACATGAACAAAGAGAGAACAAAACACAGATGTAGAAAGCAATTGTTATTTATTGATATGCGAAAATTATATAATATGATATCAAAAGAAGGAGAAAAATAGAAAAATATTCTTTTATACTGTGAGATAGTTATCAAATGGATATTCTTTGTGTTTTAGTTCGTCGAAATGAAACGATATGTTGTTTAATTGGCTTTGGTATTGGTGTTGGTTGCTGTATACTTTATCGTTTAATATCGAATTTTCTTTGTTCTCCTTCGTCTTCAACAACAGCAACATCGATCGCAAATAATACATTGTCTTCTTTGTCAAATACAAAACGTGATGTAAGTTCAATGTTCTCATTAACCGCTTCTAATGAAACTAAGGCACGTCTATATCCGATGAAAAACGAAAGAAGCATATGAAAAAAGGTCATATTAAGTCGTTCATTGTTTCATTTTTTGTTTTATTTAGGCAAAAACATCACACATGGGTCAAGAACATTCATCATTTTCGTCAAATGGAAATGAAATAACTGTTACTTATACAAAACGACCACGTTCATCCACAACTGTTAAACGAACAACGCCATCGAACACGACGATAACAGACAACAACGAGAAAGAACGTTCGCCAATCGATCCAAATCGAGAGCCATTACTCGGCCTACCAATAACTAAACATCATGAATCTATTCCAAATCGAAATCTTTCACTAACTAATTATTCTGATGAAACAACATGGTCAGAAATGTCATCATCGATTGGAACAGTTGCTTTACTACAAGAATCTTATCATTCCAATTCATTAACTGGTGATTCAGGTGTTGATTGTCAAGATATATCAACAATAAAATCGGCTCGTACTCAACAACGTTTTCATGATTTAACAACAACATCGACAATTCCAATTGTTGATGATGATGACGACGATGACGATGAATCATTTATGAACTATTCGACACATCCAATCAATGGAACACTCTATGTCAATTCGAGAAAATATGATTCGGATACTGCACTTAGTCGTGGTGTTTTACTTCAAGATACACGTAAGAATAATAAAAAACAAACAAACAAATTTGACATTTTTTGTCTTTGTTTTATTTTAGAAAATGCAACTGAGTCTCATGTTTTATCTTATATGTCCACTGAAAACGGTCTCGATCGAGCGTTAGAACAGACCAGTCGTTTTTACTCTGATCTCGAACATATTGCAACTGATTTAAATATTTTAACCAAACGTTATTCACAATCTCAAACAACAATGTCACCGGCATTATCGAGATATTATCATCATCAACAACAATATCATCGACCTGGTTTGAATACGATCGATGCACTCGATTGGGATTGGAACGATGCTCAATCACCACCATTCGTACAATCGCCCAAAACTCAACAACGAAAAGATCGTCAACAATATTCATCATCGTTGCCTCGTTTGAATTCAAATAATAAAAACAAAGTTCGACGAAGATTAAATCAAAATAATCAACAAACAGATTATAATGAATCGGATTTGGAAATTCGAACGACACGTTCATATGATTGTACAAGTTCACCATTACGTCGAAGTAAGACGATTAAAATTACATATGATTTGTTTACTTTTTCTTGTTTATTAGGACCCAGTTCGGTTTATTTCGATTCGACAGATAATACAAGTGGTGAGGATCATTTTGGAGATGAAACTCTGCAAATACCTTCGTCACCATCGGTGCTAACTTCATCACGTACAACAGAATTCTTCGCAACGATGAAATAATCTTCTTTCTTTCTTTTGTGTGTTAGCCAAATTTGTTCATGTCTTTTCTTCCGGTGGTGATGAAAATGAAGAGTCTTAAAATTAAGAATAAATCGTAATTATTCTTAACGCATCAATTCTGTTTTTCTTTTGGTGATACAGTGAGATCTCTTTCTCTTTTCTTTTTGTTCCTTCATAGCCCTTCTTTCTCGGTGTGTCAGATTTTGTGTACGTATTTCATGACATCTCTACATGAATTCATGTATTCTCCTCTTTGTTTGACAAACGTCTCACTGTTTTTGCTTATTTCAACAACCTTTTGTTTTCCTTTTTTCGTTTCTGTTCAAATTGCATTTGATTGCTACGCTCATAGATTGATGAATAATCCCTTTTTCTTTCTTTTGTAAGATGATGATGATAATTATTGTTGACAGACATAAAAAATAGGCATCTTGAGAAACAAAAGTATTTAGTTTGATTTAAATATCTGTCTGTTATATGTTCTCTCACTTGACCTTCTTCTTTCTTTCTTTCTCTTCAACTTTTTTGTTTATTTTCCTTGGCCATTGTTCTTCTTGGCGTATATATATATATTATTATTATTATTACATACGATGCATACATATGTACTTTAAAATAAATACAGACTGCTAGATATGTTGATAGACATCTAGATTATAATTGAAAATTCTTTCTTTTTCTTTTTTTATTTCAATTGATGATAATCGTTCTTGAGTAGATCGAAAATTTCTCTTTTATGTGATTATGATCAAACGAAAAAAAAAACTTACAGTTCGATGTGAAACATACGTAAAATAAGTCAAACCTTATGCAATAGATTTATGCTTTTATATCATTGAGATCACTTGTTAAGCTGTTGTTCAAAAAAGATTATTTTGTTTGATTTTAAGTAGCAAATTAACATCATTCTTCGAGACAGAAAATAGATATTCTCATTTGTGCTTGATTAAATTTCGATTAACATATACGAATCTACTACTCATTCGTTCTTTCGATATGATTCCGTCATTGAAAATTTAATGAAGTAAAGATATTGAATGTTTATCATGTAAATTTACTTATACAGACACT
>Ga0209930_1000917_pt1 | contig 54716 bp, 48 predicted proteins | sample ThiBiot_500_biof_2_FD_183948 | JGI IMG/M metagenome (GOLD analysis project Ga0209930, IMG submission 183948) | Wastewater bioreactor microbial communities from Cape Town, South Africa - Thiocy_cont_500_biof (SPAdes) | ecosystem: Engineered > Bioreactor > Thiocyanate-remediating >...
ACCGACGCCGACGCCCAGGCTGCCCTCGCCGATATCGAACGGTTGGGCGGACAACTCCGAGCTGCCCGCGCCGCCATTGGTCAGGTCATATATGGCCAGCAGGACGTCATCGATCAAACTCTGGTTGCGCTGCTCTCCGGCGGCCACCTTCTGCTGATCGGCGTTCCCGGCCTCGCCAAGACCAAGCTGGTCGATACGCTGGGCGTCGTTCTGGGCATGGATGCCAAGCGCATCCAGTTCACCCCCGACCTGATGCCGGCCGACATTCTCGGCTCCGAAGTGCTGGAGGAAAGCGACGCCGGCCGCCGGTCCTTCCGCTTCCTGCAGGGCCCGGTCTTCGCGCAGCTTCTGATGGCCGACGAAATCAACCGCGCCAGCCCGCGCACCCAGTCGGCGCTCCTGCAGAGCATGCAGGAGAAGCACGTGACCGTGGCCGGCAAGCGCTACGACCTGCCGGCGCCTTTCCACGTGCTGGCGACGCAGAATCCGCTGGAGCAGGAAGGCACCTACCCACTGCCCGAAGCCCAGCTCGACCGTTTCCTGCTGCAGGTCGATGTCGGCTATCCCGATGAGGCGGCGGAACGGCAGATCATGATCGGCACCACCGGCGCCGTTCAGCCGACCGCCGTGCAGGCGCTGACGCCGGCCGACCTGATGGCCGCGCAGGCGCTGGTGCGCAGGCTGCCGATCGGCGAGAGCGTGGTCGATGCCATCCTGAAGCTGGTGCGCGCCGGCCGGCCCGAGCACACCGACCTCGATATCGTCCGCCAGCGCGTCGCCTGGGGCCCCGGCCCGCGCGCCAGTCAGGCCTTCATGCTGGCCTGCCGCGCCCGTGCCATCATCCAGGGTCGCCTCGCGCCGTCGGTCGACGACGTTGTCGCCCTGGCCGGGCCGATCCTTCGGCATCGCATGGCGGTGAACTTCTCGGCCCGCGCCGAGGGGGTGACCGTGGAGTCGGTGATCGCCCAGATGTGCGCGCGTCTCGCCTGACGCCGCTCTGCGTCGTTCTCGTCGCTGTATTGTACTGTCGGAGCCGATGGCCGCCCCCTCAACCCTCAACCGATCGCTCGAACTCGCCGGAACGCTGCCCGCTCTGATGGTGGCGGCCGATCGCGTTGCCGCGACCGTCATCCAGGGAGTGCACGGCCGCCGCCGCGTCGGCCAGGGCGACGCCTTCTGGCAGTACCGCCCCTATCGGGACGGCGACAGCGCCAGCCAGATCGACTGGCGCCAGAGCGCGCGAAGCCGCAACCTCTTCGTGCGCGAGACCGAATGGGAAGCCGCCGCCAGCGTCTGGCTGTGGCGCGACGCCTCGCCCTCCATGCAGTACGCCTCGCTGCGCAATCTCGAGACCAAGGCCGTCCGCGCCGAGCTGATCACGCTCGCATTGGCCAGCCTGCTGACCGACGCGGCTGAGCGGATTGCCGTGCTGGGCACCGGCATGCGGCCGATCACCGGGCGCGTTGGCGTGCGGCGTGTCGCCGAAACCCTTTACGATGAGACGCGCGATGGCCAGCGTCCCCCGCCCAGCCTGCCTCCAATGGTGCCGCTGCCCGCGCACGGCACCGTGGTGCTGGTCTCCGACTGGCTCGACCCGCTCGACAAGATCGAGGACGTCATCCGTTACTATGCGAGCGTCGGCGTGCGCGGCCATCTCGTACAGGTGCTCGATCCGGCCGAGGAAGACCTGCCGTTCGATGGCCACGTGAAGTTCGAAGGGCTGGAAGCCGAGGGACAGCACACGATCCGCCGCGTCGAAACCGTCCGCACGGCCTACGGCGCGCGCCTCGCCGCCCAGAAGGAAGGGCTGCAGCGCCTGGCGCGTCCCGCCAATTGGACGGTACATCTGCATCGCACCGATCGGCCGGCTCAGACCGTGCTTCTTTCTCTCTATCTCGCGATGGCCGACCTGCGTCGGCTGTCGATGGCGTGATGACGATGGCGCTTTTTTTCGGACCGCGGGCCTCCAGGCCCGCTCAAGCGTTTTCGTCGTTGCGTATGACACATGAAGCGGGCCTGGAGGCCCGCGGTCCGGTGAGCCGCCAGTCATGCTGAGTCTCGGCGCTTTCGCGTTTGCCGCCCCGGGGATGCTGGCCCTGCTGCTGGCCCTGCCGGTGATCTACTGGCTGCTGCGGCTGATCCCGCCGCTGCCCAAGCTGGTGCGCTTCCCTGCCATCCGCCTGCTGATCGGCCTGGAGCCCAGCGAGCAGACGCCGATGAAGATGCCGTGGTGGCTGCTGCTGCTGCGCCTGCTGCTGGCGGCGGCACTGATCCTCGCGGTGGCGCGCCCGATCCTCAATCCGCAGGCCGACCTGCCGGGCCGTGGCCCGCTGATGCTGGTGATCGACGACGGCTGGTCGTCGGCGCCGGGCTGGTCGACCCGCATCGCCCATGCCGAACGCCTGATCCAGCGCGCTGAGCGCGCCAATCGCCCGATCGTGCTGACCGGCACGGCACCGGCACCGCTCGACGCGCCGGCGGTACGGCGCGGCGCGATGCGGCCGGACGAAGCGCGCACGCTCCTGCGCGCCTTCCGACCCAAGCCCTGGCCGACCGACCGCGCTGCGGCGGTGACCGCCATCGACCAGATGCAGGTCGATGCGAGCGCCCATGTCGTGTGGCTGAGCGACGGCCTCGAAGACGAAGGCACGCCCAAGCTCACGGAACGGCTGCGCCGCTTCGACGGGCTGCAGGTGCTGCTGCCCGACCAGGCGGCGACACCTCTCCTGCTCCTGCCGCCGGCGGCTGAAGGCCGCGACCTCAAGGTCCGCGCGCTGCGGCCGGTGGCCGACGGACCGCGCAAGACGGCGATCCAGGCGTCCGACGAGCAGGGCCGTGTCGTGGCCCGTATCGATCTCGATTTCGCCGCCTCCGCCACCGAGGGCACCGGCGTGCTGGCCGCCCCTGCCGAGCTGCGCAACCGCATGGCGCGGCTCGACATCGAAACCCAGGGCGGCGCCGGCAGCACCATCCTGCTCGACGAGCGCAACCGCCGCCGGCCTGTCGCCATTCTGGGTGAACGTGCCACCGCCGGCGGCCAGCCGCTGCTGCAGGAAATCTACTTCCTCGAACGCGCGCTCGATCCCTATGTGAGCCTCAGCATCGGCGATCGCGAATCGGTGCTGACGCGCAACACTGCCGTGCTGCTCATTCCCGACGGCGCCTCGCCCTCGACCAATGACCGCGAGGAGATCGCCAAGTGGATCGAGCGCGGCGGCATTGCCGTGCGCTTCGCCGGCCCCAACCTCGCCCAGGGGCACGACAATCTCGTGCCGACGCCGCTGCGCCTCGGCGACCGGGCGCTGGGCGGCGTGATGAGCTGGGGTGAGCCGAGCGCGCTGGCCGAGTTCCCCTCCAACAGCCCCTTCCTCGGTATTCCCATCCCCAAGGACGTGCGCATCTCCCAGCAGGTGCTGGCCGAACCGACGCCGGACCTCGCCGAAAAGACCTGGGCGCGCCTGGCGGACGGCACGCCGCTGGTGACCGGAGAGAAGCGCGGCCAGGGTTATCTCGTGCTGATCCACACCACCGCGAACACCGGCTGGAGCAACATGGCGCTGTCGGGTCTGTTCGTGAACATGCTGCAGCGGCTGGTGACCCTGTCGCGCGGCGTGGCCGGCGACGGCGTCAACAAGGCGCTGAAGCCCTGGCGCACGCTCGACGGCTTCGGCCGGCTCGGTGCCCCGCCGGCCGGCATCCAGATGCTGCCGGCCGACGCCGCCGAGACCTTCACGCCCAAGCCCGCCTCGCCGCCGGGCCTCTATGGTGACGAGAACGCCCAGGTCGCCTTCAATATCGGCGGCCACATCCAGCCGCCCAAGCCCTTGGCCTTGCCGAGCGGTGTCGCCACTGACCGGCTGTCGGAAGGCGGCGAGACCGACCTCTCGCGCTGGTTCCTGCTGAGCGCGCTGGCACTCCTGCTCGCCGACCTGCTGCTGTCGCTGTGGCTGCGCGGCCTGCTGCCGCGCGCCCTGAAGCTCGGCCGCGCCGCCCCGGCAGCGCTGCTGCTGGCAGCCACCCTGGTCGGCTTTTCCATCGGCGGCGCGCGCGACGTCCATGCCCAACAGGTGCAGCCGCCGCAACGTACGGCGCCACAGGTGACTCAGGCGGCCTCGCCCGACAAGCCGGGGCCGCCGCCGCTCACCGAAGAGCAGGCGCTGAAGGGCTCGCTCGACATGCGGCTGGCCTACATCGTCACCGGCGACAAGGAAGTCGACGACATCAGCAAGGCGGGCCTCGAAGGCCTGAGTGAAATCCTGCGCAACCGTACCTCGGTCGAGCCGGCCGATCCGGTGGGCCTCGACCTCGAGCGCGATGAACCGCGGCTCTACCCGCTGATCTACTGGCCCGTGACCTCGACGCAACCGGCGCTGTCGCCGCGCGCCCAGGCCGCGCTCGACCGCTACCTGCGCACCGGCGGCATCATCTTCATCGATACGCGCGACCAGCATCTCAGCTTCGATCGTCCCGCCGGTGGCAATCCCGACCTCAAGCGCCTGCTGGCCGGCGTCGAGACGCCGCCGCTGCAGGTCATGCCGCCGGACCATGTGCTGACCAAGGCGTTCTATCTGCTGTCCGATGCGCCCGGCCGCTGGCAGGGCGGCAAGCTCTGGATCGAGTCGGGCAGCGGACGCGTCAATGACGGCGTCACGACGATCGTGATCGGCTCCAACGACTATGCCGGTGCCTGGGCCGTCGATCAGCGCGGGCGTGGCATCATGCCGGTCTCGCCGGGCGGCGAGACACAGCGCGAGATGGCGTTCCGCTTCGGCGTGAACCTTGTGATGCATGCGCTGACCGGCAACTACAAGGACGACCAGGTCCATCTGCCCGACATCATGCAGAGGCTCCGGCGATGAACATGACTTCAGCCGTTTCCGTCGCTTTCGATCCGCTGCTGCCGTGGTGGGTGCTCGCGGTGCTGGGCGGCATCGGCTTCGTGCTGGTGCTGCTCGGCCTGCGGGCGCAGGCGCGCGGCACGTGGTGGCGGCTGGGTTCGCTGCTGGTGGTGCTGGCGGCACTCAGCAATCCGTCGCTGATCGAGGAGCAGCGCAAGCCGATCGCCGACGTGGCGCTGATCGTGGTCGACGACAGCGACTCCATGGCGATCGGCGAACGGCACCAGCAGGTCCAGATGGCGCGGGAAGCGCTGAAGCGCAAACTCGGCCAGCAGGAAGGCCTCGAGATCCGCGAGACCGTGCTGCCTCCCTCGCACATCCAGCTCGGCAGCGAACGGCCGGGCGGCACACGCCTGATCGAAGCCATGCGCCAGGCCCTCGTCGAAGTGCCGCCGGAGCGGCTGGCCGCCGTCGTGCTGCTGAGCGACGGTCAGGTCCACGACGTGCCGGCCGGCGTCCCGCCGGAGCTGGGCGGCGCCCCGGTGCATGCGATGATCGCCGGCAAGAAGAACGAACGCGACCGGCTGATCGTGCTGGAACAGTCACCGCGCTTCGGCGTGGTCGGCCGCCAGGTGACGGCCAAGTTCCGGATCGAGGATCCCGCCGGCGGCACCGCGCCGGTCACCCTGTCGGTTGGCGGTGACGTCGTGCGGCGCATCGACGTGCCGGTCGGCCGCTCGGTCGAGCTGCCCATCACCGTCGGTAATCCCGGCGCCAACGTCGTGGAACTCGAGGTCGGCGCCGGCCAGAACGAGCTCACCCTCGACAACAACCGCGCGCTATTCACCATCAACGGCGTGCGCGATCGGCTGCGCGTGCTGCTGGTGTCGGGCGAGCCCTATCAGGGCGAGCGGGCGTGGCGGAACCTGCTGAAGAGCGACCCGGCCGTCGACCTGGTGCATTTCACCATCCTGCGCACACCGCAGAAGGACGACTTCACGCCGGTGCGCGAGCTGTCGCTGATCGTCTTCCCGATGCGTGAGCTGTTCGAGCAGAAGCTGAAGGAATTCGACCTGATCATCTTCGACCGCTACGAGTCGGGGAACCTGATCACGCGCGACTACTTCCGCAACATCGCCGAGTATGTGAAGGGTGGCGGCGCCCTGCTGGTTTCGGTCGGTCCGATCTTCGCCACCCAGCGATCGCTCTACCGCACGCCGCTCGGCGCCGTGCTGCCGGCTGCCCCTCTGGGCGACGTGCTGGAAACGCCGTTCAAGCCCAAGGTCACCGATATCGGCCAACGCCACCCCGTGACGGCGAACCTGCCGCAGGCCGGTGGGCCGGACAAGGAACCCGACTGGGGTCGCTGGTTCCGCCTCGTCACCTCGCGCACCGAACGCGGCAATGCCGTGTTGTCCGGCGCCGAGGACCGTCCGCTGGTCATCCTCGATCGCGTCGGCGAAGGCCGCGTGGCGCAGTTGATGTCGGACCACCTGTGGCTGTGGAACCGCGGCATCGACGGCGGCGGGCCGCAGCCCGAGCTGGTGCGCCGCGTGGCGCACTGGCTGATGAAGGAGCCCGACCTCGAGGAGGAGGCGCTGCGCGCCACGGCGGTCGGCGGCCGCATCGAGGTTACGCGCCGCACGCTCGCCAACACCTTCCCGCAGGTCGCGATGACCAACCCGGGGACACCGCCCAACGGCGGCGAGACCCGCACGCTCGACCTCAAGCAGAGCGCACCGGGCCTGGGCGTCGCCGTGGTCGATGTCGACAAGCCCGGCCTCTATCGCTTCGACGACGGCACCCTGCGTACCGTTGCGGCGGTCGGCAGCCCCGATCCGCTGGAATTCTCCGACGTACGGGCGACCGACGCCAAGCTGAAGCCGCTGGTCGACGCGACCAACGGTGTGCTGATGTGGCTGACCGATCAGACTGATCCCGACATCCGCGCCGTGCGACCCGGTCGCGCCGCCGGCGGCTCCGACTGGATCGGCGTCCGCCGCAACGAAGGCTACACCGTCGCCGGCATCAACCAGCTGCCGCTGCTGCCCGGCATCCTGGTGGCACTGGCCTTCCTGATGGCCATCGGCAGCGCCTGGTGGCGCGAGGGGCGGTAGAGAGACGAGTTCCTCCCCCGCAAAGTCGGGGGAGGAGACATAATCTGCCGTTACCAATCAGAAACTTGATCCCCTGCCTCCTGGCGCCATTTTGGGGCCAAGAGGTAAGTCCCATGATCGAACTCAGACCATTCGAGAAGCTCGGCAAGTCGAACCACGGCTGGCTCAACGCCAACTTCCACTTCGCCTTCGCCGAATACCGCAACCCGTCGCGTGTCCATTGGGGCGCGCTGCGTGTGTGGAACAACGACCGCATCGCGCCGCAGTCCGGCTTTCCGCCGCACCCGCATCGCGACATGGAGATCGTGACCTACGTCATCAAAGGCGCGATCACGCACAAGGATCATCTGGGCAACCAGGGCCGCACCGAAGCGGGACAGATCCAGGTGATGAGCGCAGGCAACGGCATCCAGCACGCCGAATACAACATGGAGCAGGACGAGACCGAGCTGTTCCAGATCTGGATCCTGCCCAACAAGCAGGGCGTGCCGGCACGCTGGGAGACCGTTCAATTCCCGGCCGAGGGGCGCGACGGCAAGTTGGTGCCGCTGGCCTCGGGGCGCGGCGACGACGGGGCGATCCCTCTCTATGCCGACGGCTCGTTGCTTGCAGGCACCCTGAAGGCGGGGCAGACGATTCGTCAGAAGCTCGCCGGCAAGCCCGCCTATCTCGTCCCCGCCAAGGGCAAGATCGAGGTGCGCGGCAGCGACAGCAAGCCGGTGACCGCCAACGCGCGCGACGGTGTTGCCGTGGTCGACCAGGACGAAATCGAGCTGACTGCGCTCGAGGACGCCGAGATTGTGCTGGTCGAAACCGACGCGCTGAACTGATCTCGACGGATCACTCCTTTCATGGTCATTCTCCTCTCCCCTCGGAAACGGGGGAGAGGAACATGAAGGGGAGCACGCGATGGCCTACAAGGGCTTCGATCTGACGGGCAAGGTGGCGCTGGTGACCGGCGGCAATGGCGGCATCGGCCTCGGCATGGCCGATGCGATGGCGGAGGCCGGCGCCGACATCTGCATCTGGGGCACCCGCAAGGAGAAGAACGACGCGGCCGTGGCGCAGCTCAAGAAGCACGGCCGCAAGGTCCATGCCCAGATCGTCGATGTCGGCGACGAGAAGCAGGTGCAGGACGCCTTCGCCGAAACGGTGAAGGTAATGGGCCATGTCGATAACTGCGTCGCCAACGCCGGCGTCTCCGGCCGCGGCAAGGGCTCGATCCTGGAGATGGACTACGAGGAATGGCGCCGCGTTCTGCGCATCAACCTCGACGGCGTCTTCTTCACCTTCCGGGCGGCGGCCAAGCACATGGTCGAACGCGGCCAGGGCGGCTCGCTGGTCGCCATGGCCAGCACCGCGGCGATCGAGGGCGCGGCCCGCTCCAGCCACTATGGGGCCAGCAAGGGCGGCGTCACCGCCATGGTCCGGGCGCTGTCCGTCGAGCTGGCGCGCTACAAGATCACAGTGAATTCCATCCTGCCGGGCTGGATCGAAACGGAGATGACGGCCAATGCCGTCGCCAATCCGAAGTTCGCCGGCAACGTCCTGCCGCGCATTCCGCACCGGCGCTGGGGCACCGGCGCCGATTTCGGCCCGATCGCCGTCTACCTGGCGAGCAGTGCGTCCAGCTACACGACGGGGCGCGACTTCGTCATCGATGGTGGCTATACGTTGTTCTAGCCTCGACCGGGCTCACCATAACGTTCGTATCCGCACATGCATCCGTACCCTGGGGGATCCACAACCATGAATCGGTTCGCCGCCTGTCTCGCTGCCGTCGTCGCGTTCAGTGCCCTGCCGGCGCTTGCCCAGCCGCAACCCAAGCCCGTCTCGGCGCCGGCCAAGCATGCAGCGGCGCCGGCCGGCGAGGACCGCTACGTCGGCTACTACTATCCGAAGCCGACCTCGACCGAGGAATACAAGTCCCCAATGGACACGATCGCCGGCGTCGACCGGGCGCAGCGCGTGCAGTTCGTGACCGTCGTCTCCCAGGGCACGATCCAGTCGGCCTACCGCGTCCCCTATGCCGTCTTCGTCAAGGGCGAGAAGGCCGACAAGATGATCATCGTCGGCCTGCAGCCCGGTGAGCTCGGCACGGTCTATCGCATGCGCGCAGTGCTCGCGAACATGACCACCATGTCCCGCCTCTCGCCCTTCTTCCAGGAGCGCACCGTGGCGGAAGACGCGAACTTCTTCGACCTGCTGAAGATGCTGGGCTTCCAGCAGATCACCATCACCGACGGCGACAAGGTCGCCCATCAGGTGACCATCAAGTAGGCGCCTCTTCGCGTTTCTCTCGTCTGTCCTCTCCCCCACTTCGTGGGCGGAGAGGACGCCGTCACCGCCATCCCGCCGCCAGCGCCGCGTCGATCTCGCGGTGGTACCAGCCCAACGCTTTTTCGAACTTGCCGAAGGTCTGCTGCGTGTTGGCGCCGCTGCGGAAGTTGCGCTGGATCGCATCGCCGATCGCGAAGTCTTCGCCCACGGCAGCCTGCAGCAGCTCGGCATTGGCCTTCCAATAGCCCTCCGTCTTCTTGGCCCGTTCCACGGGATCGACCAGTACCGCCAGGTGCATGACCGACTCGTCGGGCGATACCGGAAAGCTGGTGAAGATGCCGCAATGGTCCTCGGTATAGGCCAGCACGGTGTTGGGAAAGAGCTCGTAGAGCACGATCGCATGGTCGAGGATGCGCCAGGCCTCACGCGGCCGGTCCTCGAGCTCGACGATCGTACGCTTGGCGGCAGCCAGGCGGATGTGGCGGTCCATCTGTTCGTAGGTCGCGATATTGTCCAGGAACAGCGGATAGACGCTGCCGGTGTGGGCATACCGAAAGTGATAGAGCTCGAGGAAAGTGTCGACCACGAGCTTCCAGTTCATGTGTGGCCGGATCGGCACCGAGCTGTGCAGCTCCCAGCCCTGCATGCTCCAGCTCGCGAGATCGGGCGCGATGGCGCCGAGATAGGCGTCGATGTCGAGTGCCGCCTCCGCGCCCTCTTCCAGCGCCGTCGGCACGACCCAGACCAGGCCGTATTTCTCCGCGACCGCCAACCGGCGCAGGCTGTGACGGCTGCGGTCGAGATCCCCAAACGCCGTGCCGTCGGTGATGCCGACCAGCCGGCCGGTGAGGTCGTAGCTCCAGCCGTGATACGGACAGACGAAGGCCCGCTTGTTGGCGCCGCAGGGTTTCGTTTCGACGGTGGCGCTGCGATGGCGACAGACATTCAGGAAGGCGCGTAGCACACCGTCGGTGCCGCGCGTCACCAGGATCGGCTGGCCGGTGTCGTTGTGAACGACGAAGTCGCCCGCCTTGCGCAGCTGGCAGGAATAGCCGACCACGATGGGGTAGTGCCGGAACAGCAGCGACACTTCGCGCTGGTAGCGGCCGGGATCGTAATACTCCTCGACCGACGTGTGGCTGAGGCCTGGGCCATCGTCGCGCGTGTTGGTGCGGACCATGCCCAGCATGCGTTCGAGGTAGGCAACCTGATCGGTTTGACGCATTGCAGCCCTCTTCCCCTCTTTAGATCGCGTTCATGCCCCCATCGATCACCAGCTCGGCGCCAGTGACGTAGCGTGACTCGTCAGAGATCAGGTAGAGCACCCCATAAGCGATGTCCTCGGGGGCCCCGAGCTCGCCCGCCGGCACGCGCTGGCGCATGCGCTCGCGAGCCTTGTCGCTCGGCAGGATGCTGTCGCCCATCGGCGTGGCGATGATGCCGGGATGCACCGAATTGCAGCGCACCTTGTAGCCCTTGCGCGCGCAGTCGATCGCCACGGTCTTGGTGAACTGCCGCACCGCGCCCTTGCTGGCGCCATAGGCCGACAGGTCGGGCGTGCCCAGGAAGGCCGCCAGCGACGAGAGGTTGACGATCGAGCCGCCGCCCGAGCCGCGCAGCGCCGGCACGCCGTATTTGCAGCCGAGGAACACGCCCTCGACATTGATCGACAGGATCCGCCGCCATTGCTCCAGGCTCTCGCCCTCGAAGCTCGACGGGAAGGGGCCGGCGATACCGGCATTGTTGACCAGGCCGTTGAGCCGTCCCTCGCGCGCCAGGATATCGTCGATGATGCGTTTCCAGTCGGCTTCCTTCGAAGTGTCCTGCTCCTCGAAGCGGGCCTTGCCGCCGATCTGCTGCACCGTCTCGAGGCCGCCGGGACGATTGACGTCGGTGACGATCACCGTGGCCCCCTCGGCAGCCAGCAGCTTGGCCGTGGCCCGGCCGATCCCCGATCCGGCACCGGTCACGAGCACCACCTTGTCCGCAACGCGGCCCATCCTGTCCTCCCTCGATTTCTTTCCCGTCCTTTGAGAGAACGCTAGAAGCAGGAGAAGCTCACGACAAGCAGGGAGGAATGGATGGCTCGCACCTTGGAATTCTTCTTCGACTACGGCAGCCCCTACAGCTACCTGGCCGACACCCAGGTCGAAGCGATCGCAAAGCGCGCCGGCGCCACCCTGGTCCGCCGGCCGATGCTGATCGGCGGCGTGTTCAAGGCGACGGGCAATGCCTCGCCGATGACCGTGCCGGCGAAGTCCAAATGGGCGGCGGCCGACATGCCGATGTGGGCTCGACACTACGGCGTGGCCTTCCGGGCCAACCCGCACTTTCCGGTCAACACGCTCGCTTTGATGCGCGGCGCTGCCGCGGCCGAGCTCGATGGCCTGTTCGAGCGCTATCACCCGGCCGTCTTCAGGGCCATGTGGGTCGACGGACGCAATCTCAACGACATGAACGAAGTCGCCGCCGTACTGACGGCCGCCGGCCTCGATGCCGCTGCGTTCGGCAAGCGCCTCCAGGATCAGGACGCCAAGGACCGACTCAAGGCCACCACCGACGAGGCCGTAGCGCGCGGCGTGTTCGGGGCGCCGACCTGCTTCGTGGACGGCGCGATGTACTTCGGCAACGACCGTCTGCCCTTCGTCGAGAAAGCGCTCAAAGGGGAGCTCGCGTGAAGCTGCTCGCAACGCTTACTGCCGCCGGCGCGCTCCTGGCGGGTCTCCCTGCCGTCGCCCAGACGGTCGGCACCTGCCCGCGCGGTGGCGGCGGCAGCCAGCCGCAACCGGTCCGCGTCCTGTTCGATCTCGGCAGCTCGCACTTGCGGCCGGCCGAGAAACCCGTGATCGCCCAGGCTGTGAAAACTGCAAAGGACCGGCAGGTCTCGGCAATCTGCCTGATCGGCCACACCGACAAGCTGGGTGACAAGGCGCTGAATGACAGACTGGCGCGAGCCCGTGCTCAAGCCGTCGCCGCCGAGATGGTGCATGCCGGCTATCCGGCCCGGAACATCACGGTCGTGGCCGATCCCGAAGCCTTCGGGAATCTGAGCTTCGGCAACGAGAATGCCTCGGAGATCGACCGCAAGGTGACGATCTTCTATGCGAGGTAGGTGCGGAGCGTGACTCTTCGGGATGAGACGCCACCGATTGTTTCTTGTTCGTCGCGCGCTTCTTGCGAGTACCGAAGGCGTCAGCCATAGTTCAGATCCTGGAGGACCATTGAGGCAGCACTAAACAAATCAGTCGGAAGCTGGGCGTTGCCCCCAATTCTGGGACTGATTTCGTTCCTGTCGCCTGACAGGAGAAGCTCGGCATAGCCGGGCGCTGCTTCCCGGAGTCCCTCTTGAGCCACCCCCTTCTGACCGCTCCCATAGGCTCCGCCCTTTTTCGGTTGGCCGGCCCGACCACGGCGGTGATGGCTCTGCAAATTTTCGTCGCAATGGCGGATATCTGGATCGTGGGCAGGCTGGGCACGGATGCGCTTGCCGCGATTGCGCTCGTCTTCCCCTTCATGGCGTTGATGGTGAACAACGCAAATGGGGGCATGGGAGGCGCCGTCGCGTCGTCGCTTGCACGCGCCTTGGGCGCCGGCCGGCATGACGATGCCCGCGCACTGATGCTGCATGCCATGGTGCTGGCTGTCGGCTTCGGTGCCGCCTTCTCCCTGCTGGCCTGGACGGTGGCGCCCACGTTCTATCGCCTCCTGGGCGGAACGGGGGCGGCGCTCGAGCGCGCGATCGCGTTCAGCGACGTTTGGTACGGCGGCGCCATCGTGGTTTGGCTCAACGCATTTTTTGCCGCGATTCTTCGGGGCGGCGGCGACGCGGCGACGCCGGCCCGCGTTCTGGTCGTCGCGTCCCTGACCTACGTGCCGCTGGCGGGCGTGCTGGCGCTCGGAATCGACACCTGGCACGGGCTTGGAATGGCGGGAATGGCCATCGCGTCGATTGCAACGACGACAGGCTCGGCGCTCGTCCTGGCCCGCCTCCTCTGGAGCCCTCGATCGCAGCGCCGGTTGGGCTTTACGCCGCAACTGGCGGGTGTGGCGCTGCAGCGTCGTCTGTTCGGCGAGATCCTGGGCGTCGGCATCATGGGGTCCCTCGGCACGATCACCTCCAACGCGACCGCGATGATCATGACGGGCCTGGTCGGAAGTTTTGGCGCCGCGGCGCTCGCCGGATACGGAGTCGGCGTCCGCCTGGAATTCATGCTGGGGCCTCTCGCTTTCGGGATCGGAACAGGCCTGACGACGCTGGTTGGTGTGGCCGCGGGGGCCAACGACTGGAACCGTGCCGTACGTGCCGCGTGGTTCGGCAGCCTGATCGCGTTCGGTTTGATCGGCAGCATCGGCTGGACCGTAGCGCTGCTGCCTGAAACCTACTCCGGCCTGTTCGCCAGCGACCGCGAGGTCATCGCCGCGAGCGCCGGCTACATCGTGACCGTCGCGCCGTTCTACTGCTTCTTCGGTCTCGGCTTGACCTTGAATTTTGCCAGCCAGGGCGCGGGCCGCATGAATGTTCCGCTTCTGGCGGGCGTCGCCCGCATGCTTGCCGCGACCGTCGGCGGTTGGCTGGCCGTGGAGAAATTCGGCCTGGGACTGAACGGCGTCTTCGCGGCAATGGCCGTCGGCATGGCCGTCTATGGCTGCTTCATTGCGGGATCGCTGCTTTTCAGGCCCTGGCGGTCCAGGTGAAGGGGGACGGCCCGCTCGTCCAGGCCGACTTGGCCCGCCGTCAGCGTCAGCCTGCCGGCTCCATCTCGATCGCGACCTTGCCCACGACCTTGCGGTCGATCAGGGCGCGGAAGGCGTCGGCGGCGCGTTCCATCGGAAAGCGGTGCGAGATGTGCGGCCGCATCACGCCGAGCCCGGCGAGCCGCGGCAGCTCTTCGACATAGTCGCGGCCGAGCTCGGGCGAATGGCGCAGGATCGTCTCGCCCGCACGCACTCCCAGCACGGTCAGGCCCTTGATCAGGATGTGGTTCGACATGAGCTTGCTCGGTCCGCCGGAGGTGAAGCCCACCACCAGCAGTCGCGCCCCGTAGGCAGCGGCCCGCACCGACTTCTCCAGCACCTCGCCGCCCACCGGATCGTAGACCACGTCGACGCCACGGCCCTCGGTCAGGCTTTTGGCGGCCGCGACGAAGTCGCCGGTGCGGTAGTTCACGACATGGTCGGCGCCATTCGCGCGCACGACGGCAAGCCGCTGGTCGTCGCTGCCGGTGGCGATCACAGTCGCGCCGAGATGCTTGCCGAGCTGCACGGCGGCGAGCCCGACGCCGCCCGAGGCACCATGCACTAGCAGCACCTCGCCCTTCTTGAGCTGGGCGCGATGGACCAGCGAATGGAAGGCCGTCTGGGCCGCCACTCGGAATCCTGCGCCCTCCGCGAAGGACCAGTCGGCGGGCAGGCGCAGCAGCTGCGATTTGGCGGAAAGGCGGACATATTCGGCGAAGGCGCCCGGCCGTACGCCGAAGATCACGCGGTCGCCCGTCGTCCAGCCGGTCACCTCGGCGCCGACGGCGTGGACGGTGCCCGCCCCTTCCATGCCGGGGACGAACGGCAGCTCCGGCTTGTGCTGGTAGCCGCCGGCCACCATCAGGACGTCGGGAAAATTGACCGAGGCAGCGCCGACCCGGATCACCAGATCGGCCGGGCCCGCTTCCGGAATCGGCCGTTCCTCGACGCGCAGCACCGAAGGATCGCCCAGGCGATCGCAAACGACGGCGCGCATGGCCACTAGTCGAGCTCGAAGGCGTTCTTGTAGTCGAGCTTCAGGGCCGGATCCTGGTCTTCCTTCTTCAGGAAGCAGTTGCCGACGACCAGCACCTCGATCTCGCTGCCCATGAAGCAGCGGAAGGCGTCCTCCGGCGTGCAGACGATCGGCTCGCCGCGCACGTTGAACGAGGTGTTCACCAGGACCGAGCAGCCGGTCTTGGCCTTGAAGGACGCGATCAGCGCGTGGAAGTCCGGGTTGGTCTCTTCATGCACCGTCTGGATACGGGCCGAATAGTCGACGTGGGTCACGGCCGGAATGTCCGAGCGCGGCACGTTCAGCTTGTCGATTCCGAACAGCGCCTCTTCCTGGGCCGTCATGGCGCGGCGGCGATCCTCGTTCACCGGAGCGACCATCAGCATGTAGGGGCTGTCGGACTTGATGTCGAAGTAGTCGGTCACGTCCTCGCGCAGCACCGCCGGCGCGAAGGGACGGAACGACTCGCGGTACTTGACCTTGAGGTTGAGCGTCTTCTGCATCGAGGGCGACCGCGCGTCACCCAGGATCGAGCGCGCACCGAGCGACCGCGGACCGAACTCCATGCGCCCCTGCATCCAGCCCACCGCCTTGGAGTCGGCCAGCGCCTGTGCGGTCTGGTCGATCATCTGGGCGTGGTCGAGACGGGTGAACTTGGCACCGACGGCGGTCAGCCGTTCGGCGATCTCGTCGTCCTTGAAGTCCGGCCCCAGGTAGGAGCCAGCCATGGCGTCCAGGTGGCCGTTGAGCTTGCGCGACTGGCCGAGGAAGCCGTGATAGGCGGCATAGGCGGCGCCGACCGCGCCGCCGGCATCGCCGGCCGCCGGCTGGACCCAGATGCCGTCGAACAGGTTCTCGCGCAGGAGCTTGCCGTTGGCGACACAGTTCAGCGCCACACCGCCGGCCAGGCAGATGTTCTTGGCGCCGGTTTCCTTCTTCACCGACTTGCCGAGGCGGATCACGATCTCCTCGGTGACGGCCTGGACCGACGCCGCGAGATCCATGTGGTGCTGCGTGAGCTGCTGCTCGGGCGTGCGCGCTTTGCCGCCGAACAGCGCGCCGAACTTGTCGTTCGTCATGCGCAGGCCGGTGCAATAGTCGAAATACTGCTGGTCGAGGCGGAAGGTGCCGTCTTCCTTGAGGTCGACGATCTTGTCCAGGATCAGGTTCTTGAACTTGGGCTCGCCGTAGGGCGCGAGGCCCATGACCTTGTATTCGCCCGAGTTGACCTTGAAGCCCGTGTAATAGGTGAAGGCCGAATAGAGCAGGCCGATCGAGTGCGGGAAATGGATCTCGCGCAGCATCTCGAGCTTGTTGCCCTGGCCCCAGGCGAGCGAGGTCGTCGCCCATTCGCCGACGCCGTCCATGCACAGCACGGCGGCTTCTTCATAGGGCGACGGGAAGAAGGCCGACGCGGCGTGACTCTGGTGATGCTCACCGAACAGAAGCCGCTTCTGCCAGTCGAAGTCCGGCTCCCAGCGCTTCATCTCGTCGCGCAGCAGCGTCTTCTGGAAAAGCTTCTCCTTCAGCCACAGCGGCATGGCCATGCGGAAGGAATTGAAGCCGCGCGGGGCGTAGGCGAGGTAGGTCTCGAGCAGCCGCTCGAACTTCAGGAACGGCTTGTCGTAGAAGGCGACATAGTCGACGTCCGGCAGCTTGATGCCGGCGCGGTCCAGACAGAACTGGACCGCGTTCTGCGGGAAGCCCGCATCGTGCTTCTTTCGGGTGAAACGCTCCTCTTGCGCGGCACTCACCAGGCGGCCGTCTTCAATGAGCGCCGCGGCGCTGTCGTGATAGAAGGCCGAGATGCCGAGTACCCGCATGGGACTGGTCCTACCAGATTAGAAGAGCGTGTAGATGAAGGGCGCGATCGCCGACCCCTTGGTCAGCACGATCAGGCCGCCGAAGATCACCATCATAATGAGGATCGGCAGCAGCCAGAATTTCTTGCGTTCCTTCATGAACGCCCACAGTTCAACAACAATGGAGCCCATGGCTCGGTCCTTTCGCGATCAGAACTGGTTACGCATGGATTGAGGCGGCGGCCCCGGCGGCTCGCGGTCGATCCAGTACGTCTTGGCGTTCCGGTCGAGCTTGAGACGCAGGAAATCCTTGCCGAAGGCACGCATCACGAGCCCGATCGGCATGATGGTGATGAAGAACAGCAGGCCGAGAATGATCGGGTTCATCACCTTGTACAGGAGAAGCCCGAACTTCATCCAACCGCGGTTCAGCGGATTGAGGATCTTGGGATAGATGAGGGCGACGGCAAGGAACGCCACCGCAAGCGGCAGCGTTACATGCCACGCCCAGCTGTGGTGCCACAGGGACAGGCCCGAGAGCAGGCCGAAGAATCCGGCGAAGACGAGACCGAAGCCGCGATCGGAGCCCGCCTTGACGTGCTCCTCTCGCGAAAAGTCTTCATGAAGCTGGCTGGTCGCCATTTGCTAAGCGTTCGCGTTTCAGTTTGGGGGCCCTTAACTCCCTGATCCCAAACGCCAAGTCAATTGGCGACCTCGTGAACGGTTATTCCGCCGCGGCGGCCGCCACCTGGTTGTAGCCCATCAGAGCCGACAAGGTGCGGCGCCACACGGCGGTGGCCCGCTCGAAGCTGAGCCCGTCCCGGCGACGCAGGACGATCCAGGCGTCGAGCGACAGGGCGGCGCCGATGGCGTCGGCCAGTTCCTCGCGGGCCTGCTCGTCCAGCGACTCGAATTCCGGCGCAAAAGCCTGAGAAATAGCCGCCCGAAGCTCGCGCTTGGAGGCCTGGCCACGCTCGATCAGCGCCGGATGGTCGACGAACTGGCCGGCCGCGACGCGCAGCGGGACGATCTTGTCGAAAGTTTCGGCAAAGCTCTGCACCGTCGAGGCGATGCGGATCGGCAGCGGCTCGGTCGCCGCCGTGGGCGCCGGGGCAGCCACATCCTTGCGGATGGCATCCATGACGGTTACGAAAAGTGACTCTACGTCGCCGAAATGCTGGAAGACCGAACGCACCGAAACGTCGGCCCGCTTGGCAACCGCGACCACCGTGGGGGCCGTGCTGGTCTCGGCGATCATCGCCTTGGCCGCTTCAATAACCTTACGACGGGTCTCGGCGGCACGCCGGTTACGCCCATCAGTACGGCCGGCCGTTCCGCTCATGTCCGTCGCCGTCGCCGCCACTGCGTTGCCGCGCGGCATCACCGCTGCTTCGTTCATGTGCTCTTTCCTAAGTCCAGGTGGAGGCGAACGATGGTCAAGAACCAGTCCGTCGCCTATGGAGGGCGTGAGATAAGGGCCGAGTAAGGCAGGAACAAGGTAAACTCCGTCGCACCACCATGAATACGAGCCATGCAAAAACCCCGCTCGCTGTCCTTTGGGACTTCGGCGGCGTGATTCTCTCCAGCCCGTTCGAGGCGTTTAACCGCTACGAAGTTGAGGCCGGTCTTCCCAAAGATTTCATTCGCGGCCTCAATGCACGCAATCCCGATACGAATGCATGGGCCAAGATGGAACGAAGCGAGGTTTCCCTCGACGGCTTCGTCACCCTCTTCGAGGAAGAGGCACGCCAGCAGGGGCACAAAGTGGATGGCTGGAAGATCTTGCAGGCACTAAGCGGCGACATTCGGCCGCAGATGGTCGAGGCCTTGCGGCGCTGCAAGTCGGCATTCCGGGTGGCCTGCATCACCAACAACATGAAGTCGGGCGAAGGCCCCGGCATGGCGCGCAGCCCGGGGAAGGCCAAGGCTGTCGCCGAAATCATGACCTTGTTCGAGCATGTCGTGGAATCGAGCAAGCTCGGCCTGCGCAAGCCCGACCCCAAGATCTACCGCCATGCCTGCGATCTTCTCGGCGTGCCGCCCGATCGCTGCATCTATCTCGACGATCTCGGCATCAACCTGAAGCCGGCGCGCGAGATGGGCATGCGGACCATCAAGGTCGGCGATCCTGACGTCGCGATCGATGAGCTGCAGGCGATGGTCGGCATCCCGTTGCGCGGCTGACCGCGTCAGGAAGCGAACGCTTGAAGCGCACGGCACGACCGATCACGGCGGCTTATCTGCAGAACGCCGCTGCGTTCTATCTCGAACGCTATGCCAGTTCGGCGGAAGGATTGCGTCGCGTGCTGCAGCGGCGCGTGCGCAAGGCCCAGATGCTCGAGGCGCCGGTGATGGAGAATGTCGAACAGGCGATCGAGGTCGTGGTGCAGAAGTTCGTGACCGCGGGCCTGCTCGACGACAAATCGTTCGCCGAGACCAAGGCGCTGTCGCTGCATCGGCGCGGCGCATCCGACCGCCTGACTCGCCAACGCCTGCAGGCTGCCGGCGTCGCCGCCGATACGGTCGACCACGCCATGGCTTCCCTCGACGACGAACTCGGCGGCAGAGCCGAGAAGCGCGAGCTGAAGGCCGCCGCCCGCCTGGCGCAGCGCCGCCGACTTGGGCCGCATCGAACGAAGGATCGCGAGGACCACCGCCACCGCGACCTGGCCGCCCTGGCGAGGGCTGGCTTCGCCCTGGCAATTGCCCGCAAGGTGATCGATGCGGCCGATCCCGAGGCGCTTGCGGCCGCTCTGGACGAGGCCTAACTGGACGGGGCCTGACTGGACGAGAAATGATTGGGCCACCATGGTTTCAGACAAGAGGCTCCCATGACCGTCACGATCTGGCACAACCCGCGCTGCAGCAAATCCCGGCAGACGCTCGATCTCCTGCGCAGCAAGGGTGTCGAACCTGACGTGCGGGAATATCTCAAGGCGCCGCCCAGTAAAGCAGAGGTGGAGACGCTGATCGGCCTGGTGGGCGGTGATCCGCTCGAGCTGATCCGCGACGGCGAAGCGGAGTTCAAAGCGTTGAAACTCGACAAATCCAAGCTCGGCAAGGCCGAGGTCGCCAAGGCGATCGCCGCCCACCCGATTCTGCTGCAACGCCCCATCGTGGTGTCGGGATCGCGCGCGGCGATCGGACGGCCGCCAGAAGCCGTCCTCGCGCTCTTGAAATAGCGGCACCATGAGCGGACGCCTGCGCCTCTGGTCGGGTTACGTCCTCTTCATCTATGTCGTTACTCACCTTCTCAATCACGCCCTTGGGCTGATCTCGCTGCGCGTCCTCGAGGAAGGCCGCGGCTGGTTCGTTCAGGTCTGGCACAATCCGATCGGCCAGATCGTCCTCTACGGCGCGCTGTTCACCCACTTCGCGCTGGCATTGTGGTCGCTCTATCGCCGCCGGGCCTTGAGACTTTCCCATTGGGAATGGGCGCAGTGGATTCTCGGCGCCTCCATCGTGCCGCTGGGTATGGTCCATGTCGTCGGCACACGCCTCGCGCATGGCCTCTACGGCGTCGAGCCCGGTTACCCCTGGGTGCTGGGGTCCCTGGTCGTCGGCGGCTGGGACAGCATCGCCCGCCAGTTCGCCCTGCCTTTGGTGGTGTGGGTGCATGCCTGCATCGGCCTGCACTTCGCCTGGCGCCTGAAGCCCTGGTACCGCGACTGGCTGCCCTATCTCTACGCCGGCGCGCTTTTGGTGCCAGTGGCGGGCATCGCCGGCGCCGCCATCGCCCTGCGTGACGTGGCCGACATGGCACAGCGGCCCGGCGTCCTCGACGCCCTGTTCGAGCGTGTGAACGCACCGACCCGGGAACAAGTCCACAACCTCTACATGATCTCCTACACCCTGCAGGGCGTGGCGCTCGCCCTGCTTGTGGCCATGTTCGCCGCGCGGCCGCTGCGCGACCTCTGGGAGCGGCGCGCCGGCGTGGTCCGCCTCGACTATGGCGAACGGCGCAGCGTCGCCGAACCGGCAGGCTTCACGATCCTGGAGATCAGCCGCATCGCCGGCATCCCGCATGCTTCAGTGTGCGGTGGCCGCGGCCGTTGCTCGACCTGCCGGGTGCGCATCAGCGGTCCCGATCGCGACAAGGTGCCGGCGGCCGCGCCTGAAGAGGCGAAGGTCCTGGCGCGTATCGGAGCACCGCCCCATGTGCGACTCGCCTGCCAGGTCAGGCCGCCGCCCGGCCACTACAGCGTGACGCCGCTGCTGCCGGCCACAGCGGGACCGGTCGAAGCCTATCGCCGCCAGCCGCAGGCGCATGGCGGCGAGCAGTACATCGCCATCCTGTTCGCCGACATCAGGGGCTTCACCTCGATCTCCGAGGGCAAGCTGCCCTACGACGTCGTCTTCCTGCTCAATCGCTACTTCCGCGCCACCGGCCAGGCGATCGAGGCCGCGGGCGGACGGCTCGACAAGTTCATCGGCGACGGCGTGATGGCGCTGTTCGGCCTCAACCGCACCCCCGAGGTCGCCTGTCGGCAAGCGCTCGAGGCCGCCCGGCGCATGTCGGACGCGCTGACCGATCTCAACGAGGCTCTGTCTGGCGACCTCGGCCAGCCCTTGCGCATCGGCATCGGCCTGCATGCTGGACCCGCGATCGTCGGCGAGATGGGCTACGAGCGTGCCGCGCAGATCACGGCGATCGGCGATACCGTGAACACTGCGAGCCGACTGGAAACGCTCACCAAGGAATTCACCGTCGAACTCGTCGTCTCACAGGAACTGCTCGATCGTGCCGGCATCGATCTTGGCGATGCGCCGCGGCACGATGTCGAGATCCGCGGCCGTCAAGGCCGGCTTGCCGTGCGCGCGATCAAGCGTGCCGGCAGCCTCACGCCGATGTCATAAGAGTTTCATTGCGTAGCGTACCCCTTGCGTAAGAATCCCGAGCATCATCAGGAGGTTCCCATGCGTTCCCTTCTCGTCACGGTCGTCGCTTCGCTGGCCGTCGGTGTCTCCGTGCCTGCCCTCGCGGCGGGCGGTGGTGGCGGTGGTGGCAGCATGGAGCAGAGCAGGCCTGTCGATCCGACCTACACTCGCGCCAAGTCGATGATCGAGGCCAAGGACTACAGGGGCGCCCTGCCGCTGCTGCAGCAGGTCGTCGCCAAGGATCCGAAGAACGCCGACGCCTACAATCTCATGGGCTACGCCACCCGCAAGTCGGGCGATGCCGCGGGCTCACTGCAGTACTATCAGCAGGCGCTGGCCGTCGATCCCCGCCATATCGGGGCCTACGAGTATCTCGGCGAAGCCTATCTGATGCTGAACCGCCTGCCCGACGCCGAGCACCAGCTCGCACGCCTCGACTCGCTCTGCACCTTCGGCTGCACCGAATACCGCATGCTCAAGACCGCCATCGCCGACTACAAGGCAGGCAAGCGCCCGACGAATTGAGACTTTAATCTCTCTCACTCATCTGTCCTCTCCGCCGCGTAGCGGGGGAGAGGAAGGGACCCGTTGCGCAGCAACGGGTAGGTGAGGTGGTGTCGATTGCGGAAATGGTGTGCGGGTTGAAAAGTCTCTGACCCACCTCACCTACCCCACGCTGCGCGTGGGGCCCCTTCCTCTCCCCCCGCTAACGCGGGCGGAGAAGACAGAAGAGCAAGAAGTGCGAGCACTTAAATGCGAACGTCGCCACCTTCAATGCGCGACGAGCAGCGGCACCGTCATGCTGGCGAGCAGAGTGCGGCTGGCGCCGCCCAGCACCATCTCACGCACCCGCGAATGGCCGTAGATGCCCATCACGATCAGATCCATGTCGCGATCGGCGGCGCGCGAGAGGATGACTCCGCCGATATCCGAGCCCTCGGAACTGTCGTGCTGCCGGTCGGCCTTCACGCCATGGCGGGCGAGCCATTGGACGATCTCGGCACCCGGCTCGGCGGCGGCTGATGACTTCTCCGGATCGATCATCAGCAAGGTGACTTTCACCGCGGCCTTCAGGATCGGCAGCGCCGCCGTCACGGCGCGCACCGCCTCGCGCCGACCATTCCAGCATATCATGACGTTGCCGCCCGGCGTCTTGGTCACGCCGATATGGGGTACGATCAGGGTCGGCCGCTCGGTCGCCATCGCCACACGCTCGACCAGGTCCGACGAGGTCGCCGCCAGCGGCGCCTCGGGATCGTACTGGCCCAGCACTATCAGATCGGCGTAGCGCCCGGCTTCGATCAGACAGTCGTCCGCCAGGCCGGTAAGGGTGCGCCACTCGGTGGAGGCACCGGCACTCCCCACCAGCTCGCGGAAGACGGCCGCAGCAGCGGCTTCGTCGGCGTTCGCCGTCTTCTCGTAGCTGGCATAGAGCGCGTCCATGGCGGCGGTCATGTCCGCGAACATCGGCGCCTGGAACGGCTGGCGGACGTGCAGGCCGACGAGATGCGCGCCATGCTGCCGTGCAACATCGAGCGCGACCCGGATCCGGCTCGCCGCGCCTTTCGTGGCGTCGCAATGCACGAGGATGGTCTTATAGCCCATGGCGGTTCTCCCGAGGTTGCCCTACTGCCCGAGATTACAACGTCCTTCCTCGTGCGAGGATGCGAAACTCTCTCTCGCAGCCCGCGTATGCAGCCTTTCCCGATCGCACGTCCGCCCGCTATGCTGGCGCGGAATAAACGCCCGTTCACGCCGCCGCTTCCGGAGGGCTCCCCCCAATGAGTACCGCGACCCCCGTTCCTCTCGTCTTTGGCGACTATGCCCTCGAGGACCGCTACCGGCTGAACAAGGGCCGGGTCTACATGACCGGCATCCAGGCGCTGGTGCGCCTGCCGATGATGCAGCGCCAGCGCGACCTCGCCGCCGGCCTCAATACCGGCGGCTTCATCTCGGGCTATCGCGGCTCGCCGCTCGGCATGTACGACAACGCCCTGTGGGGCGCGAAGCGCTACCTCAAGGAACACAACATCCACTTCCAGCCCGGCCTCAACGAGGATCTGGCGGCGACGGCGGTGTGGGGCACGCAGCAGACCAACCTGTTCCCCGGCGCCAAGGTCGATGGCGTCTTTTCGATCTGGTACGGCAAGGGCCCGGGCGTCGATCGTTCGATGGACGTGCTGAAGCACGGCAATGCCGCCGGCACCTCGCCGCACGGCGGCGTCATCGCGCTGGCCGGCGACGACCATGGCTGCCAGTCCTCGACCCTGCCGCATCAGAGCGAGCAGGTCTTCGCGGCCGCCATGATCCCGGTCGTCAATCCCGCGACGGTCCAGGAATATCTCGACTTCGGCATGCTGGGCTTCGCGCTGTCGCGCTATTCCGGCTGCTGGGTGGGCTTCAAGGCGATCTCCGAGACGGTCGAGAGCGGCGCCTCGGTCTGGGTCGATCCCGAACGCATCCAGATCGTGCTGCCGACCGACTTCCAGCTGCCGCCGGGCGGCCTCGGCATTCGCAATCCCGACCCGCCACTGGAGGCCGAGAAGCGCCTGCATGGACCCAAGATGGCGGCGGTGGCGGCCTTCGTGCGCGCCAACGGCTTCGACCGCATGATGATCGATCCGCCGAAAGCGCGCATCGGCATCATGACCACCGGCAAGGCCTATCTCGATACGCGCCAGGCGCTGGAGGATCTCGGCATCACCGACGAGCGCGCCAAGGCGCTCGGCATCCGCCTCTACAAGGTGGGCGTCACCTGGCCGCTCGAGGCCGAAGGGGCGCGGCGCTTCGCCGAGGGCCTGCAGGAGGTGATCGTCGTCGAAGAGAAGCGTTCCAACCTCGAGGACCAGCTCGTCCGCCTGCTCTACAACGCACCGGCCGATCGCCGGCCCCTGGTCATCGGCAAGGCCGACGAGAGCGGCCGCATCATCCTGCCGAGCGAAGGCGAGCTGACACCGACCGGCGTCGCCATGGTGATTGCCAGCCGGCTGATGAAGCATACCGGCGACTCGCCCGAACTGCGCCAGCGGCTGGCCCGTCTCGAAGCCAAGGAGAAGCTGCTGGCCGCGCCGCCGCCCAAGGTGGCACGCACGCCGTTCTTCTGCTCGGGCTGCCCGCACAACACATCGACGCGCGTCCCCGAAGGCAGCCGCGCCATGGCCGGCATCGGCTGCCACGGCATGGCGATCTGGATGCCGGATCGGCGGACCTCGCTGATCTCCCACATGGGCGGCGAGGGCGTGGGCTGGGTCGGCCAGGCGCCGTTCCATTCCGACAACCACATCTTCCAGAACCTGGGCGACGGCACCTACTACCATTCCGGCCTGATGGCGATCCGCCAGTCCGCGGCTGCCGGCGTCAACATCACCTACAAGATCCTGTTCAATGACGCCGTCGCCATGACCGGCGGCCAGCCGCACGACGGGCCGCTGACGGTGCCGGAGATCACGCGCCAGGTCGAAGCCGAGGGCGCCAAGCGGGTGGTCGTCGTCACCGACGAGCCGGACAAGTACCCGATGAATGCCGGCTTCGCGCACGGCGTCACCATCCGCCACCGCGACGAGCTCGACGCCGTGCAGCGCGAGCTGCGCGAGGTGCCCGGCCTCACCGTCATCGTCTACGATCAGACCTGCGCGGCCGAGAAGCGCCGGCGGCGCAAGCGCGGCACCTTCCCTGATCCTGCCAAGCGCGTGTTCATCAACGACTCGGTGTGCGAAGGCTGCGGCGACTGCTCCGACAAGAGCAACTGCGTGTCGGTGAAGCCCCTCGAGACCGAGCTCGGTCGCAAGCGCCAGATCGACCAGAGCAACTGCAACAAGGACTTCTCCTGCGTGAACGGCTTCTGCCCGAGCTTCGTCTCGGTGCATGGCGGCGCCGTCCGCAAGGCCCGCCGGCCGCAGCTCAAGGTCGTGCAGGACGATCCCTTCGCTTCGCTGCCGCTGCCGACGGTGCGGCCGCTCGACGAGGCCTACGGCATCCTGGTGACCGGCATCGGCGGCACTGGCGTGATCACCGTCGGCGCGCTGATCGGCATGGCGGCCCACCTCGAGGGCAAGGGCTGCACCGTGCTCGACTTCACGGGCCTCGCCCAGAAGAACGGCGCGGTGATGAGCCATGTCCGGCTGGCGCCCAAGCCCGAGGACCTGCATGCCGTGCGCATCGCCGCCGGCGGCGCCAACCTGGTGCTGGGCTGCGACATGGTCGTGGCCGCCTCCCCCGCCGCGCTGTCGCGCATCGAGCAGGGTGTCACCAAGGCAGTGATCAACGGCTACGTCCAGCCGGTCGCCGCCTTCGTGATGAACGGCGACATGGATCTCGGCGCCGAGGCGATGATGAAGGCGATCCGCGATGCCGCCGGCGACGAGGCGACGTCGTTCATCGACGGCACCGGGCTCGCCACGGCGATCCTGGGCGATTCGATCGCCACCAACCTCTTCATGCTGGGCCATGCCTGGCAGAAGGGCCTGATCCCGCTGTCGCTCGAGGCGATCGAGCGGGCGATCGAGCTGAACGGCGTCGCCATCGAGACCAGCAAGCGCACCTTCGCCTGGGGCCGGCTGGCGGCGCACAACATCGCAGCGGTGCAGGCGGCGGCCAAGCCGACGCTACGCGTCGAGAAGCCGGTGGCGCGCACCCTGCCCGAGATCGTGGCCAAGCGCGTCGAGCTGCTGACCGCCTATCAGGACAAGGCCTATGCCGAGCGTTATCGCGCCCTGGTCGACAAGGTCGCCAAGGCCGAGAAGGACAAGGCGCCCGGCCGCCGCGGCCTCGCCGAGGCCGTCGCCAAGTCGTTCTACAAGCTGATGGCCTACAAGGACGAGTACGAGGTCGCCCGCCTTTACACCGACGGCGAGTTCCTGAAGAAACTCGGCACGCAATTCGAAGGCGACTACAAGCTCACCTTCCATCTCGCGCCGCCGCTGTTCGCCGAGCGCGATCCCGAGACCGGTCAGCTCAAGAAGAGCGAGTTCGGCGGCTGGGTGATGCCGGCCTTCCGCCTGCTCGCCTCGCTGAAGCGCCTACGCGGCAGCCGCCTCGACATCTTCGGCTACACCGAGGAGCGGCGCATGGAACGCCGCCTGATCGGCGAATACGAAGCGACGGTCGACATCCTGCTCGCCACCTTGAGCCAGGACAACCATGCCATGGCCGTCCAGATCGCCGCCGTGCCCGAGACCATGCGCGGCTTCGGCCACGTCAAGGAGAAGAACGTGAAGGCCGCGAAGGAACGCGAGGCCTCGCTGCTCGCCGCCTACAAGAGCCCGGCGACCCAGAAGGTGGCGGCGGAGTAATTCGCCTCTTTCATTCTCCTCTCCCCCCGTTTCGGGGGAGAGGAACATGAAAACCAAGACGGGAAGGAAGATCTACGCCAGCGGCGTCACCGCGACTCGCTGTTGCCCGCCATTGTCGGTGAAGGCCTGCTCACGGTAGAGGCCGAGCGCCTTCATCACCGGCAGGTCGCTGAAGCAGAACAGGCAGGCATCGTCGGTGGCCGATCCGTTGGCGTGTTCGTGGAACGCCCAGGACGGCACACAGAAGATGTCGCGCTCCGTCCAGTCGAAGCGCCGGCCTTCGATCACCGAGAAGCCGCTGCCCTTGGCCACCTGGTAGAGGAAGCTGCCGGTATGACGATGCGCCTTGGTATGCTCGCCCGGCCGCAGGAGCTGCATGCTGGCGCCGATCGTGGGCATCACCGGCCCGCCGTTGGTCGGGTTGACGTAGTGCATCAGCGCACCGTCGTAAGGCGAGCCGTCGCTGGTCGCGGCATAGCGGCGGAGCGACTCGTAGGTTGGCCCCCATTCGTACTTGAAGAGCGGCGAATAGCGCTTGCTCCAGGGCATTTCGCTCGGCAGCAGGGCCGTGCCCGACCAGTTGCCCGTCGAATCGTCGACCGGATGCTCGACCTTCTGATGAAGGTCGGGATGCACTTCGTAGAAGTTCGCTTCCAGCGCATTGACCAGCGGGATGTCGAGCCCGTCCTGCCAGATGCAGGGCGTGCCGTCCGACGCGACGCCGTGTTCGTGCCAGGTGCCGTTCGGTGTCAGCACGAAGTCGTTGGCGTCCAAGGTCATCTTGTGGCCGTCGACGATCGTGTAGGCGCCGCGTCCCTCCATGATGAAGCGGAAAGCCGAGGCGGAGTGGCGATGGGTCGAGGCGCACTCGCCGGGATGCATCACCTGCAGGCCGGCATAGAGCCAGCCGACGGCGGCGGAGACGTCGCGGCGGCCGGGATTGGCGAGATAGATGACGCGCCGGCCGGCCTGCTCCGGCGTCACCAGCGACACCGAGCGCAGCACGTGATCGCGCAGCCGGTCGTACTGCCACAGGACTGGTACCGACGCCGATTGCGGCTGCCACGGCTCGATCTTGTTGGCGACGGTCCACAGCGCGCCGGCATCGAGCCGTTCGAGTTCGCGATAATAGGCGACCAGTTCCGGCGTATCCGCGACGTTGGCGCGGCCGGGCACGTCCTCGCGATAGCGATCGAAACGCACATCCTGCATCCATGCCTCCTGCCTGCCCCAGCGCGGCAGCGAGCATAGCATGCAGAAGCGGATCGGGAGGGCGAGGGACGGGACGCCTGCGCTCCCATCAGAGGTTGGGGAAGAAGCGCAGACGCCCCGGGTACGCGCGCCGCCTGCGAAGGGAGGAATGCAGTCGACGTAGCTCCGCTATAAGCCCGTTCGCCTGGGGAAGGTAAGTGCAATCCTGGGACGAGAATCGCACACCAAGTGCAATCCGACGAGCCGCTTTAAGCGCGACCGCTCTGATTGGAGAAGGAGGCGAGATCGAACTTGCCACCGAGTGCCGTCTTGCTGCCGAGGCGATCGAGGGCGCGCTGCCACTTGGCAGCGAAGTCGGCATCGAACACCAGCTCGGCGTCGCCATCGACCACCAGCCAGGCATTGTCCTGCATCTCGCGATCGAGCTGGCCGGGAGCCCAGCCGGAATGACCCAAGGCCAGCCAGGCATTCTTCGGCCCGCTGCCGTCGGCCATGTCCTTCAGGATCTCGAGCGAGGCGGTCAGCGCCATGCCGCCGTCGATCAGCAGGGTTTCCTCTCGCTTGTAGTCGGCCGAGTGCAGGACGAGGCCGCGCGACGTCTCGACCGGGCCGCCGAACAAGACCGGCCGTTCCGCCGTCTCACGCGGGACCTCGATGCCAAGCTGTTTGTAGACCTGACCGAGTGGCAGATCGTCGACCTTGTTGTTGACGATGATGCCCAATGCACCATCGTCGTCGTGTTTGCAAAGGAACACGACGCTCTTCTGGAAACGCTCGTCCGGCATGGACGGTGCGGCGACCAGGAAGCGGCCGACCAGCGTGGCGGCAGGGGAGCCTGATCCGGACATGATGCAATGATCCCTCAAATCCATGGGGATTGTCCGACCAAACATCAAGGGTCACAAGCCATTCCATAGACAAAGAGGAGTGCCCGGCCTAGGGTCCGGCGGTTCGCAAAAGGCCGCGGTTGGGCGGCATTGGAGGAGCAGAGAATGGCGAAAGTCGGCGACAAGGTGCCCAGCGCCACGTTGCGCACGATGGGTCCGGAAGGTCCCAAGGCTGTAACTACCGAAGAGCTTTTCGCGCCCGGCAAGAAGGTAGTTGCCTTCGCGCTGCCCGGGGCATTTACCCCCACTTGTTCAGCAAAGCACGTGCCCGGGTTCGTGGCCGAAGCTGCGGCGCTAAAGGCGAAGGGTGTCGACACCATCGCCTGCATTTCCGTCAACGATGCGTTCGTCATGGGCGCCTGGGGCAAGGATCAGAAGGCCGGCGACGCCGTCCTGATGCTGGGTGACGGCAATGCCGAATTCACCCAGGCGATGGGCCTGACCATGGACGGTTCCAAGTTCGGCCTCGGCACGCGCAGCCAGCGCTACGCCATGGTCGTCGAGGACGGCGTCATCAAGAACCTGTTCGTCGAGAAGCCGGGCGCCTTCGAGGTGTCGTCGGCCGAACACGTGCTGAAGAATCTGTAGCGCCTCAGGCCTTCCACGGCCAAGATCGACGGCGGAGCGCAAGCTCCGCCGTTTTTCGTTGGGAGCAGCAAGACCGCAGCAGTATGACCACGGCAGATCCGACGCTTTTCAACGGCCTCTTCCAGGTGAACGGCGCGACGCGCCTTTATGGCACGATCGGCGATCCGATCCGCCAGCTGCGCCTGACCGCAGTCATGCCGCAGGTCTTCGCCGCCGTCGGCGTCAACGCGGTCTGGCTGCCGTTCGAGGGGGGACCGGAGCTGCTGCCGCTGATGCTCGATGCGCTCGCCAAGATGCGCAATCTCGACGGTTTCACCGTCACCATCCCGCATAAAACCACGATGCTCGACCTCCTGGGACGTGCCACGCCGCGGGCGCTCGCCTCGGGCAGCGTCAATCTGGTGCGGCGCGATCGCGACGGCGCCCTGATCGGCGACAATGTCGACGGTCTCGGTTTCGTGCGCGGCCTGGAGGCGCAGGGCCATCGCGTGCGCGACGCCAGCGTCTGGCTGGTCGGGCTTGGTGGTGCCGGAGGGGCCATCGCCGCAGCCCTCTGCGAAGCCGGCATCGGCCGCCTGCTGGTAACGGAAATCCAGGACGCGCGGTCCGGCAAGGCGATCGACCGCCTGCTCAAATATTATCCGGACGTGCCAGTGGCCGAAGTCAGTTCGCCGCCCAAGGGCATCCATATCGCGATCAACGCGACGCCGCTCGGTCTCAAGCCCGACGATCCGCAGCCCTTCGACCCGATGACGCTCGATCCCGAAACGGTGGTGGCCGACGTGATCATGAGCCCGGCCGACACGCCGCTGCTGCAGCGGGCGCGCACCCACGGCCGACGCGTCCATCATGGCCGGCACATGCTCGACCACCAGGTCCCGCTTTACCTCGACTGGTTCGGCATCGACGCCAAGGGCGTCGACATCGTCCGCCTGGTCCGCGCTATCGCCGGCTGACGGGCGCCGGCTGAGGGGCGGCGATCGACTTCGACGTTGACCGCTGACTACAGCGTGACGCCGCCGTTCACGTGGATGGTCTGGCCGGTGATGTAGCTCGAGGCGGGCGATGCCAGAAAGGCGATCAGCGCCGCCACCTCGGCCGGCTTGCCGTAGCGGCGCATGGGAATCGATTCGCTGATCTTCTCCATGCCGTCGCGCGGCACGGCGACATGGGCGTCGGGATCCTTCTCGATGAAGCCCGGCGCCACGCAGTTCACCGTGGCCCCCGAGGCGGCGAGATCGACCGCGAAGGCGCGGGCGAAGGCCTCGAGGCCGGCCTTGGCCGCCGCCGAGGCAGGAAAGGTGACGAGGCCGCGCGCAAAGGCATGGGCGACGAACGACGAGACGCCGATCAGGCGACCGGCGCTACCGGCCTTCAGCAGCCACGGCTTGGCGGCCGTCGCAAGCTCGAAGAAGGCCGCCGTCATGGAAGCCTGGCTGGCATCCCAGCCGGCGCGGTCGAGATCGCCGACCTGCCGGCGATCAGCAAAGCCCGCGTTGCTCACGATCACGTCGAGATGGCCGAACTTTCGTGCGGTCTCGTCGACCAGCCGGCCCGCCGTGCCCGATTGCGCGAGATCGCCCTCCAGCACCAGCGCTTCCGCCCCGGCACCACGCGCGAACTCGGCGACCCGCTCCAGCCCTGCCCGATTCTTGCGGGCATGCAGGGCGAGCGCGGTGTCGGGCGCAGCCAGCGCCCGGGCCGTGGCGGCGCCGATACCTGTGGAAGCGCCGGTAATGAGAATGACGCGAGCGGTCGAAGCCAAGGATCCAATCTCCCCTAACGCAAACATTTCCTGTTGCCCGTCACGCCTACCACGGGACGCCGCGAAATGGCGTTGACAGTTATCGAATGATCATTCATTGAATGATCATTCGATAATTATGCGCCGCCCTGATCCCGACCTGCATGCCACCCGCCGCACCCGCATCCTCGAAGCGGCCTTGCGCGTCTTCGCGCGCAAAGGCCTGCAGAACGCGACCATGCCCGACATCGCCGCCGAGGCGGGCATGAGCGCGGCGAACCTCTATCACTACGTCCGCTCCAAGGACGCGATCCTGCAAGCCCTGGCCGAGGACGAGCGCCGCGAGACCCTGACGGCGATCGCCGCGATCGAGCGCGCCGACGACCTGGTCGACGGCCTGATCGCCGTCATCGAGCACGAGCTGCAGCGCCACGACGAGGCGGAGCTGGTGCTCGGCCTGGAGGTGGCGGCCGAGGCCTGCCGCAATCCGCGGATCGGCGAGATCTTCGATACGATCGATCGCGAGATGACCGACCGGGTCACGCAGTTGCTGGAGCAGGGCCGGGCCGACGGACGTATCGCGCCCGGTACCGACGTTCGCGCCACCGCCATCGTGATCCTGTCGACCCTTGAAGGCATCTTCTGGCGCCGCGGCTTCGACCGCACGTTCGACACCGCCGGCACGCTCGTCGAGCTGCGCCGCATGCTCACCGCCTATCTGCAGCCGGCCAAGCACTCCCCAAAACGCCCCACGCCATGACCGGCCGCGTCTCGCTGGCACGCGCCAGCTTGCGGCACGAATGGAAACGCTATCTCGCAGCCGTGCTCGCCGTCGCCTTCGCGGGTCTGCTGGTGATCGTCCAGCTCGGCCTGCTGATCGGCATGTTCGCCACCTCGACCCAGGTGGTCGACAGAGCGCGCGCCGATCTCTGGGTCGTCGAAGGCCGGACCCAGTCCTTCGACCTCGCCCGCGCCATGCCGGCGCGCATTGAAATGCGCCTGCGCGCCCACCCCGAGGTCGCGACCGTGCAGACGCTCGCCTTCACCGGCGGCGACTGGCGCGGCCCGACCGGCGGCAAGGTGCTGGTGATGGTCACCGGCTTCGACGTCACCGACAGCTCGCTCAGCCTGCCGCGCGATTTCAACCCGGCGATGCGCCGTGCCTTGCGTGAAGTGGGCGCCGTGGTGGTGGACGAGATCGATCTCGGCAAGCTCGGCGTGACGATCGGCGACACCGCCGAGATCAACGGCCGGCGCGTGCGCGTCGTTGGCACGACCAGCGGCATGCGCGCCATCGGCGGCGCCAACATCTTCGCCTCGAAGGCCACCGTGGCATCACTGTCGGCGGCGGAAAAAGGACCCGAGACCGAAGGCTATTTCCTGATCGGGTTGCGCAATCCCACCGGGATCGACGCCGTGCAACGCGAGCTGCAGGCCCTGTCGCTGCCCGAGGAGTTCCTGGTCCTGCGTCCCGACGAACTTTCGGCCATGACGCAGTTCTACTGGCTGGTCGAATCGGGCGCGGGCGCAGGCTTCGGCTTCTCCGCCCTGCTCGGCCTGCTGGTGGGCGTGGCCATCACCAGCCAGACCCTGCGCGGCGCCCTTCTGGCCTCGATCCGAGAATACGCCACCCTGCGCGCGCTGGGCGTGCCGGCCCGCGCGCTCCGCCGCGTGGTGATGGAGCAGTCCTTCTGGGTGGGCATGGCCGGCCTCGTCGTCACGGCGCTTACGACCTGGGGCGTCGCCGCCCTGGCCGACGCCGCCACGGTCGCCGTCGCCTTCCCCTGGTGGACCGTCGCCGGCACGGCGCTGTTCACCGTGTCGGTCGCTCTCGTCTCCGGCCTGTTCTCGCTGGGGCCGCTCTACCGCACCGAGCCGGCGGAACTGCTGCGATGAGCGCCATCGTGGCCCGCGGCATCGCCAAGTCCTTCGGCAGCGGCGCGGCCCGCAGCGAAGTGCTGAAGGCGATCGACCTCACGATCGAACCGGGCGCGCTCACCCTGATCATGGGCCCCTCGGGATGCGGCAAGTCCACGCTGCTGGCCGTCCTCTCAGGGCTGCTGCGCCCCGATGCCGGGTCGGTCGACGTGCTGGGCACGAAACTCTGGGATCTCGGCAAGGCGGCGATCGACGCCTTTCGTCTCGCCCATTGCGGCTTCGTCTTCCAGGGCTTCAACCTGTTCGGCGCGCTGACTGCGCTCGAGCAGGTCATGCTGCCTCTGAACTATGCCGGCATCGACGGCGATGCCGCCATCGACCGGGCTCGCCGTGCGCTTGGCGACGTCGGCCTCGACGCGCAGGCCGACCTGCGGCCGACCGAGCTCTCCGGCGGACAGAAGCAGCGCGTCGCCATCGCCCGCGCCTTCGTCAAGGAACCCTCGCTCATCTTCGCCGACGAACCGACCTCCGCCCTCGACAAGGAGAACGGCCAGGTCGTGGTCGGCCTGCTGCACCGGGCGGCGCGCGAACGCGGCGCCGCCGTGCTCTGCGTCACCCACGATCCGCGCCTCGTCGAACATGCCGATCGGCTGATCCGCATGGAGGACGGGCGCATCACGGGAGCTTGCTCATGAGTCCGCTTGTTCGCTGCCTGCTGCTCCTGCTCGCCGTCGCGGTGCCCATTGCGCCCATCACACAGGCCGCAGCCCAGGAGGCCAGTCGGCTGCCCGCCGTCGTCGTGGCGCGCGGGCTGGTCGATGTCGATGGCGGCCTGATCCAGATCGCGGCCTCGCGCGACGGCGTGGTGCGCGAGGTGCTGACCGAGGAAGGCCAGTCGGTGAAGCGCGACGCCGTGCTCGCCCGCATCGACGACCGCATCCCCAAGGTGCAGGCCTCAGTGGCCGCGGCAGAGCTCGCGCAGGCGCGCGCGGCGCTGAAGCCGGTCGAGCTGAAGCATGCGGCAGCGGCCCGCGAAGTCCGGCGTCTCGAGGCCCTGGTGGCGAGCAAGGCGGCGGCCGCCAAGCTGCTCGATACCGAGCGCGACCTGATGGCGACCACCGACGCGGAAATCGCCCATCAGCGAGCCGCGATCGCGCTGGCCGAAGCCCGCCTCGCCGCAGCCGAGCTGGAAGTGGAGCAAAGGGTCGTGCGGGCGCCGCTCGACGGCGTGATCGTGCGCCGCCTCGCCCGACCGGGCGACGGTATCTCGACGCTCAACGTCACGACCCTGTTCTGGATGGCGCCGGCGCTTCCCCTGCTGGTGCGCGCCGAGATCGAGGAACAGTCGGCGAGCCTCGTCAAGGAAGGGCAGCGGGTCGAGATCACGCCGGAGCCCGACGAACGGCAGCGCTTCCAAGGCAAGGTGCAACGGGTCGGTCGCGCCTTCGCACCGCGGCGCACGACCGTCTACGACACGCGCGAGCGCACCGATGTGCGCGTCATCGAGGTGGTGATCGCCTTCGAGCCGGGCAGCTTCGAAACGGGCAGCGCCCCGCTCCTCCTCGGCCAGCGCGTGATCGTTCGCATCGAGTCCGGCGGCCGCTCTTGACCGGCACTGAGCTCGTCGTCGACGGCGGCCTCACCGCCGCCTGATCAGGACGTTCCGTTGCGCGTGCCCAAGCCGGCCCGCCGCAGGGCGTCGGCCATCGCGCCGCCTGGCGAGGTCGCCTTGCCGCCGTGAGGTCCGCCGGGGCCTCGGCCCGAAGCGCTATGGTTCGCGCCATGGCCGGCGCCACGCTGAGGGCCACGCGGCGCATTGCGATCGGCGCCGGGCGCGCGCGCCGGCTGGCTGCCGACCGGGTCGTCGAGCCGCAGCGTGAGGCTGATGCGCTTGCGTGGCTTGTCGACGTCCAGAACCTTCACGCGCACGATGTCGCCGGACTTCACCACGGCGCGCGGATCCTTCACGAAGGTCTTCGACATGGCCGAGACATGCACCAGGCCGTCCTGGTGCACGCCGATATCGACGAACGCCCCGAAGGCGGCGACGTTGGTGACGACGCCTTCGAGCACCATACCCTGCTCGAGGTCGTTCAGCGTCTCGATGCCGGCCTTGAACTCGGCCGTCTTGAAGGCCGGCCGCGGATCGCGCCCCGGCTTCTCCAGCTCGCGCAGGATATCGGTGACGGTGGGCAGCCCGAACCTGTCGTCGACGAACGTCTGCGGTGTGAGAGCCCGCAGCGCCGGCGCATTGCCGATCAGGGTGGCGATGTCGTTCTTGGTGGCGTCCATGATCCGGCGCACCACCGGATAGGATTCGGGATGCACCGCCGAGGCGTCGAGCGGGTCGTCGCCGCCGGAGATGCGCAGGAAGCCGGCGCATTGCTCGAACGCCTTGGGGCCGAGCCGCGGCACGTCCTTCAGCGCCTTGCGCGACCGGAAGGGACCATTCGCGTCGCGGTGCGACACGATGCTCTGCGCCAGCCCCTGGCCGATGCCCGAGACGCGCGCCAGCAGCGGTGGCGAGGCCGTGTTCAGATCGACGCCGACGCCGTTCACGCAATCCTCGACCACCGCGTCGAGCGAGCGCGACAGCTTGAACTCGCTGAGATCGTGCTGGTACTGGCCGACGCCGATCGACTTGGGATCGATCTTCACCAGTTCCGCCAGCGGATCCTGCAGCCGGCGGGCGATCGACACGGCGCCGCGCAGGGTCACGTCGAGACCGGGCAGTTCCTCCGAGGCGTAAGCCGAGGCGGAGTAGACCGAGGCACCAGCTTCCGACACCACGATCTTGTGCAGCTTGAGATCGGCCAAGCCCTTGACCAGCTCGATCGCGAGCTTGTCGGTCTCGCGCGAGGCCGTCCCGTTGCCGATCGCGATCAGCTCGACCTTGTGCTCGCGCACCAGCCGCGCCAGGACCGCCAGCGCCTCGTCCCAGCGCCGCTGCGGCTCGTGCGGAAAGATCGCGCTGGTCGCCACCACCTTGCCGGTGGCATCGACCACCGCGACCTTCACGCCGGTCCTAAAGCCGGGATCGAGCCCCAAGGTCGGCCGAGCTCCCGCCGGCGCAGCCAGCAGGAGGTCGCGCAGGTTGGAGGCGAAGACGCGCACGGCCTCTTCCTCGGCGGCGGTCCACAGGCGCAGCCTGATGTCGATCGACAGCGTCACGAAGATCTTGGTGCGCCACGCCCAGCGCGCGGTATCGGCCAGCCACTTGTCGCCCGGCCGTCCCTGATCGGAAATGCCGTAGGCCCGCATGATGCGCAGCTCATAGACGCTGACAGGGGTAACACCAGGAACGCTGGCCGCCGGGCGCGTCGCGGGATCATCCGGCTCGATGGTGAGGCCCAGCACCTCTTCCCGCTCACCGCGGAACAGCGCCAGCACGCGGTGCGACGGCATCTTGCCGAAGGCTTCCGAGAAATCGAAATAGTCGCTGAACTTGGCGCCCGCCTCCTTCTTGCCCTCGCGCACCTCGGACTTGAGTTGGGCATTGGCCCACAATTCTTCGCGCAGCGCGCCGATCAGGTCGGCATTCTCGGCGAAACGTTCGGTGAGGATGGCGCGGGCGCCGTCCAGCGCCGCCGCGACATCGGCCACGTTCTTGTCGGCCGAAACATAGGGCTCGGCGCTCGCCTGTGGAACGTTCTGCGGCTCCTTCAGCAGCAGGTCGGCCAGCGGCTCGAGGCCCGCCTCCTTGGCGATCTCGGCCTTGGTGCGCCGCTTCGGCTTGTAGGGGAGGTAGATGTCCTCCAGCCGACCCTTGCTGTCGGCCGCCAGGATCGCCGCCTCGAGCTTGGCATCGAGCTTGCCCTGGTCGCGGACCGAATCGAGGATGACCTTGCGCCGAGCTTCCAGCTCACGCAGGTAGCGCAGCCGCTCCTCGAGCGTGCGCAGCTGCGCGTCGTCCAGCGACCCGGTGACTTCCTTGCGGTAGCGCGCGATGAAGGGGACCGTGGCGCCGCCATCGAGCAGGTCGGCCGCAGCCTGGACCTGCTGCTCCTTGACCCCGAGTTCGTCGGCAATACGCGCCTGGATGGAAGCTACCAAGAAACACCTCTTCGACCGGATTCGCCGAACACCGTCACGGGGTCGGCCTGCCGGTATGGACGGCGTGCCTGTGACTTTTCAAGCCGTTCGTGGCCAGCTTGCTGCAGGCTACCTGCCAGTCGCGCGCCGCCCGTCATCGGTCACTGGCCGTTCCTAACGATGACAATTATAATCAAAGAAACGACGCAGGTGGATGCGATGCGGATCACCAAGGAACAGGCCGAGCAGAATCGCGAGCGCGTGATCGACGCCGCCTCGGAGCTGTTCCGCACTCATGGCTTCGGCGGCGTCGGCGTCGCCGACGTCATGAAGGAAGCAGGCTTCACCCATGGCGGCTTCTACAATCACTTCGACTCCAAGGAAGCGCTGGCGGCGGAGGCGACGCGGCGCGCTTTCGAGCGGATGGCGGCCCATCGCGAGCGTGCCCGTGACCTCGAGGAGATGTTGACCGGTTATCTGTCGCGGGCGAGCCGCAAGGCACCGGCCAGGAGCTGCCCGGCCGCGGCTCTGGGGTCGGAAGCGGCCAATCAGCCCGACCGGGTGAAAGCCGAATTCGCGCGGGGCATCGAAGGCATGGTTGCCTCGGTACAGCAGCGGCTCGGGCCCTACGGTCTCACCGACGCCGAGGCACGACGCCGCGCCGTCGCCATCGTCGCCACCATGGCCGGCGCCCTCACCCTCGCCCGCGCGGTGCCCGACGACGATCCCCTCGCCCACGAGATCCTCGCCGCCGGCCTCGAAGGCTGCCTCGCCGAAGCCGCACGTCCCGCCAAGCCCACGCGCCGACGCTGAGTCGGGCCAAGAAGCCTTTCGATCGGCGGCTTGACTCTTTTAATGATGATTATCATCATTAAAGCCAGCCAGAACTTCAGGGAAATTCGGACATGCCGCTCTGGAAGATCTACCACCCGGTCGGCGCCTACAGCGCCGCAGACAAGAAGGAGATGGCGGAACGCATCACGCGTCTCTACCGCCAGCTGCCGCGCTTCTATGTCGGCGTCGTCTTCCAGGAGATCGCCGCCGAGTCCTTCTATGTCGGCGGCGAGCCGACCAGCCGATTCGTGCGGATCTGGGTCGACCACATCGCACGCTCCCTGCCGGTCGAAGCCCGTGCCTGGTGGCTCGAGAAGTGCAACGAAGCCCTCGCGCCGTTCACGCAGGGTCGCGGCTACGACTGGGAGTTCCACATCGACGAAACGCCCTTCGACATCTGGTCGATTCAGGGCTTCAGGCCGCCGCCACCCAACTCCGAGGCAGAGAAGAAGTGGATCGCCGAGAACAAGGCGACGGCCTACGAGACGCCTCCGCTCGATTGAAACCGCAGAGTGGTTCCAATCGAGCGCAAGCTGCTTCGGTCAGTCCTGGGCCCAGATATAGCCGAAGGACGTGTAGTTCTGGATCCGCTCGAATGTCGGATCGAGCGCCTCGAATTTCCGACGAATGCGCTTGATGGCGGATCGAACGTTGGTCTTGTAGCCATTCTCCCCGCATCCGGCGACAAAGCCGCGATAGTGCAGGGCGTCGTAGATCTCGCGGTAGGTCACGTGCTGGCCGACATTGGCGGCCAGCAGGTTGATGATCTTGAACTCGCCGACAGTGAGCTCGACATCGACATCGTTCCAGAAGGCGCGGCTGATGTGCGGCTTGAGCATGAGGCTGCCGAACTGCAGGACCTTTTCCCGCCGAGACTCCGGCACCTTGATGCGGGCGACGATCCGCAGCCGCTGCGCCAGGATCGAGATGCCGCGCGACTTGTCGATGAAGTCGACGGCGCCGTGCTCGAGGGCAAGGCTCTCGTTGCTGGTGAGCGACCTGTGCGTGATGAACACGATCGGCAGAGTGACCCCCAGGCGCCGCAGCTGGTGCAGCAGATCAAGGCCCGAATTGCCGGAAAGCCCCCAATCCAGGACGATGAGATCCGCCGCGGACAGCGGATCGGCGGCCGCCAGAACGGACGGCGTGTCCGTGAACGTGGTCACGGCAAATCCCTGCTCGGACAATTCATTCGGCAGCATGTCTCTGAAGTAATCGTCACCGCCGACGGCGACGACCCGGATCTGAGACGCTGGCTCGCCATTCATAAGGAATGACGGCATCTTGCCAAACGACTGAACCGTATTGACTGCTGTTTGCATTGACTTGGCTCCTCGTTGGATCGCCACACCCAATTGCACCGGCGATCGATTGCTTCCCAACTGCAGCATGAGGAGGCACTAGGTTGCCGGCCCGCAGGACCACAGTCTGTTCGACTGCAGCCTGGTGTCGGCAGACGTGGTCACACGAATAAACGTGATCACACGCATATGGGTCCGTGATGGCCCCAAATCCCTTGCGTAAGCGCCGAGGCATTCAGCCTCTTTAGACTACCGAGGCACCCCTGCCTCTTCGCCAGCGCCCAACGCAAAGCCCCTTCCCGGTTCGAAACTTAGCGGCGAAGAAACAGAAGGGGGAACAGCAATCGGTCCCAGATCACCGTTTGATCACTAATGATCCCACCTTTGGCAGCCCGGTCTGTTCGAAGGGAGACCGTTGCGTGCGAAAAATTTGGTCAAGCGACCAATAGAGACGGTCAGCAACCTCGAACCGCACAACATATTGCGCGTTGTCACCAAAAATACCCCTCACATGAAATGCAGGGTATTCCGCGATTTTCAGTTCAGACGCTATGGCAGGGATCACAGCGACAGCACGACCGATGAAGGGCCGCGTCGGATCACTCACGGATCCGTGAAAATGGCGAATTTCCGGCCTTATTCGATCATCGGCGGGGCAGCGTATCGGCCCCGTCACGCGCCGCGATCGCGGCCACTGCAGCGTCGCGTTTCAGACCCCTCGATCGCTGCCCCTTTCGGCGTCGACCAGTGAAATTTCTCGGTTGCTTTCCAAATTACTTACACGCGCGTCAGAGACACTACTCTCAGTAGCATGTCCTATACTTCTTCTCGTGCTCTTCCCTTATTTTCTTGGATCGATCAGATCAAACAAGCACGCGACAGAGAGGATCGAAGCATTCGCGCCGAAGCAGCGCCCCAACAATGTCATTTCAGGAGACGACGATGCGCAAGCGACTCCCCGCTCGCGGCCTCGATGTCTCTCTCCATGCTCTGCGAGCCGCGATACTAATTGATGACCAAGGTCACAGCTTCGTTTTCGCACGCACCTGCGAACGTCGCGAAAGCTCCATCCCACAGCATTAAATGTCTTTACGCATGATCGATGTGAGCACCTGCACTCCAGCCACATTGGATGCAATTGTGACCTTGGAAACGCATTGATCACCGTCATGTGAGTCAGGCGTGGTCTATATTCCCTCTCAAGCGCGTAGCAGTTGTTCGGCAAACACCGTGCAACATATGCTCCGGCGTTGGCATCCCACCCCAACCCCGGCCGCCACCCCATCCCACCACCCACCCCACGGCGGCGCGCTTATTTTTCCTTCTCGAAAGACGGCAGACGCGCCTCGCGTCGCCAGTCGACGGCACGATGCTCTATGCCCGGCATGCCGCCAGAAAGAACGCAACGCTCTGTGTCACGTGCGCTTCGATGCCGGCGCGCAAGGTGCGTAGCTTCTTGCCGAACAAGGCGTGTCGGAACATGGGCCAAAGAACGAGGTCGATGAAGAACTGCGCCGTCGTGGCGAGCCGGTTCGGAGCGAAAGCCGCCAGTGCGCCCCCTTTGTCGGAACGTGCCGCCTCGCGCAGCAGCCGCGTGACGGCGGCGATGCCGCGCTCGCTCGCCATCCGGTGCACGCTGCCTGCCAGATCGGGGAAGCGACGCGCCTCCGAGATGCCGAGGCGCATGACGCCGATGTGATCGTCGGTCAGAGCGCTACGCAGCATTGTGACACCGAGACTGATCAGCTGCTCCTCGACATCGGTGCCGTCCGGCAGGTGAATCTCGCTTTCAATGACCTCGGCGACATTGCGCATCGCCACCGCGACATAGAGCGCCTCCTTGTTGGGGAATCGCGCGTAGATGGTCGGCTTGCCCGCACGGGCGAGCTTGGCGATCTCATCGACGCTGGCGCCATCGAGACCCTTTTCCAGAAAGGCACGGCGCGCTGCATCGAGAATGCGGCGATCTACTTCGCCGGCGTGCGTTTTCGGAGGCCGTCCGGCACGACTGGCGCCACGTTCGTGCGGCCGCTTTCCTGGTGCCCTGGTTTTCACGTTCACGCGAGCGCTCCCTTTGTGGCCGCCGCAAGCGACGAGTGCTTGGGCAACTCCTTAATTTAGCCCCAAGCAGACCCTACGTAAATGAACGAAACCGTTTCGTTTCGACAGTCCGACGGCACAGCCGCCCGGGTCGCCGAAGTCTCTCCGCTGACGGCAGGAGGTCGAGCAATGGCGCAGCAGGCACAGGATCGGAAGCAAGAAGGGCGAAAGCAGGAGGATCGACCGGTCCTCGATCTCTCGCGATCGCAGTTGACGTCGCTCCGGCCACGACAGCATGAAGGCACCGCAGCGCCTGCAGCAGAGTATGGCGCTGCGGAAGGGCCCGTGGCGCTCTCGCCGCGCCCCGCGACGCCTCCGCCGGAAACGACACCCCTGCAGGAGACAAGTCCGGCCTCGGACGACCGGCCCGAGTCACGCCACGACGCCCCTCCCCCGAGCTTCCTGCGCCGCCATCCTGTCGCGGTCGCCGTCGGCGCGGTTCTGGCGGTGGCGGCGATCGGGCTCGGCTTCCTCTACTGGGACAACGCCCGGCGCTTCGAGACGACCGACGACGCCTTTATCGCGGCCCGGCAGTTCGTGATCGCGCCAAAAATATCGGGCTACGTCACGGCCGTCCCGGTCACCGACAACCAGCACGTCGCTGCCGGAAGCGTCGTCGCACAGATCGACCCGCGCGACTACCGCATCGCGCTCGACCAGGCGCAGGCGCAGGCCGATGCGGCAGAGGCCAACATCCACAACATCGAGGCGCAGACGAACGTCCAGGAAGCGCAGATCACCGCCAATCAGAAGCAGGTCGACCAGGCCGAGGCGGCGCTCGTCTTCGCCCAGGAGCAGGCGGTGCGCTATCAGCAACTGGCCAAGACGGGTGCAGGCTCCGTCCAGCTCCAGCAGCAATACGCGTCGCAGCTTCAGCAGCAGGACGCGGCGCTGGCGACGGCGCGGGCGAACCTTCAGGTCGCACAACGGCAGCTCGAATCGTTGAAGGCGCAGCACGCCAGCGCAGTCGCAAACCTCGCACAGGCGCAGGCCCAGGTCGCGGCCGCCCAGCTCAACCTTTCCTACACGACAGTCACCGCGGATCAGGCCGGCCGGGTCGTCAATCTCGGCGCCGCCGTCGGGCAGTTCGCGCAACCCGGCACCGCCCTCATGATGTTCGTGCCGGACGACATCTGGGTAACCGCGAACTACAAGGAGACCCAGCTCGACGCCATCCGGCCCGGCGAACCGGCGACGCTCGGAATCGACGCCTATCCGGAACGCGACATCCGTGGCCATGTCGCCAGCGTGCAGCCTGGATCGGGCGCCGCCTTCTCGCTGCTGCCACCGCAGAACGCGACGGGCAACTACGTCAAAATCGTCCAGCGCGTGCCGGTCAAGATCGTGATCGACAAGGTGCCTGCCGACGTCGCGCTCGGGCCGGGCATGTCCGTGGTGCCGAGTGTTCGAACCGATCCGGCGCCATCACTCTACGAGCGTCTGAGGACCTGGCTGTGAGCGCCGCGACTCCCGCCGCGGCGAGCCCCTTCGCAGCGGGCCCCACTGCCGCCAAGCCGGCAGCCGCCACCCCGTGGCTGCTCGCCATGCTGGTCGCCCTCGCCAGCTTCATGGAGGTCCTCGACACGACGATCGCCAATGTGGCGCTGCCCTACATCGCCGGCGGCATGGGGGTGAGCGAGGACGAGGCCTCCTGGGTGGTGACGACCTATTTGGTCGCCAACGCCATCAGCCTCACCGCCAGCAGCTTTCTCGCGCAGCGATTTGGCCGCAAGACCTTCTTCCTCCTCTGCCTCGGCATCTTCACCGTGAGCTCGGTCCTGTGCGGCTTCTCCTGGAATCTCCAGGCGCTGATCGCCTTTCGCATCCTGCAGGGGTTCGGTGGTGGCGGCATGGTTCCCCTGGCGCAATCGATCCTGGCGGATGCCTTTCCTCCGGTAAAACGCGGCCAGGCCTTCGCCTTGTTCGGCGTCGCCGTCGTGGTGGCTCCGGTGGTCGGCCCGACGCTCGGCGGCTGGCTGTCCGACAATCTCTCCTGGCACTGGTGCTTCCTGATCAACGGCCCGGTCGGCATGCTGACGGTGGCAGCAATCGCCGTCGTCCTGAAGGAGTCGGCAGCGATGGAAGCCCGGCGCAAAGAGCAGGTGCGACAGGGCCTCTCCTTCGACCTCATCGGCTTCCTGCTGGTCGCGACCTTCCTGGGGGCGCTGGAAGTCCTGCTGGATCGCGGCGTAGAGGACGACTGGTTCGGCTCGACTTTCATCGTCAGGGTCGCCGTCGTCTGCGTCGTGGCCTTCGCCCTCATGATCCCCTGGGAAATCACGCGCAAGAACCCGGCCGTTGACCTGCGCCTGGTGGCGACCCGGCAGTTCGGCGCCTGCTTCCTGGTGATGCTGGCGACCGGTCTCATTCTGCTTGCGACCACCCAGGCCCTGCCGCAGATCGTGCAGACCGAGTTCGGCTACAGCGCCACCTTGGCCGGCCTGGTCCTGTCGCCGGGTGGCGTCGTCACCTTCGTCATGATGTTGGTCGTCGGCCGGCTGATCGGCAAGGTCCAGCCGCGCACCCTGATCGTCGCCGGCGCCGCCATTGTCGCGCTGTCGATGTACGACCTGACGAACATCTACGCCGACGTCGATTTCTGGTTCTTCGCACAGTCGCGGATGGTGCTCGGCATCGGCCTGCCCCTGCTCTTCCTCTCGATCACCACCGCGTCCTATAGCGGCCTGCCGCCGGGCAAGACCGACCAGGCCTCGGCCCTGATGAACATGGCGCGCAATGTCGGCGGCTCGATCGGCGTGTCGCTGGTCTCCAACGTGCTGGCCAATCGCGAGCAGTTCCACCAGAACCGCCTAATCGAGCAGGTCATCCCGTCGAGCACCGCCTACCAGAGCACCCTGCAGCAGGTGACCGACTATTTCGCGTCGCAAGGCAGCTCGCTCGGCAAAGCCAACCTGCAGGCCATCGCCTGGATCGGCCAGCAACTGCAGACCCAGGTCGCGATGCTCGCTTACATGGATGTCTTCTGGGTCCTGATGCTGGTGGCACTCGCGGGCATTCCGCTTGCCCTCAGCCTCCGGAAGGTCGCCCTCGGCGGGCCGGCCCACGTGGGGCATTGAAGGCCATGGTCGCGGCGGCGTCGACGATCGCCTTTCGCAGCCAGACGTGCCGGGGCGACTCCTGGTGGCGCGCATGCCAGGCGAGGCTCATGGTGAAGCGACCGAGATCGAGGGGCGGCCTCGCGGATGCGAACCGCCTCATGTCCGCCGCCGTCCGCGCCAGGCTCGACGGAAGGGTCATCACCAGGTCGGAGCGCACGGCAATCTCGACCGCGGCAAAGAAGTTCGGCACCCGCAGCTTCACCCGTCGTTTCCGTCCCAACCGGGCAAGGGCTTGATCGACAGGCGGCGGCCCGAGGCCGGGAACGGCGACCACGACATGTTCGAGCGCCAGGAAGCGGTCGAGGGTCAGCTTCCTGGCCGCGGCCGGATGACCGGCGCGCATCAAGGTCAGCAATTCCTCGTCATAGAGGCGGCGGCGGCGGATACCGGCCGGCGCCTCGTCGAGCAGCCCCACCATGGCATCCGCCTCGTCGTTCTCGAGGGCCTCGATCCCGGTCGTGCCGGGCGCAGCAATGTCGACATCGAGGGACGGTGCTTCTTTGGCCATCCGTGCGAGCAGAGGCGGCACGATCGTGGCCGCTTGAAGATCGGGCATCAGCAGCCGGATCTTGCCCGTTGCCGCCGCCGGGTCGAACGGATCGGGCTCCAGCAGTTCGCCGATACCGGCGATGGTTCCGCGCAGCGCAGGCCGCAGGTCTTCGGCCCGCGCACTCAGCACGTACCCGCCCGGCCCGTCGACGAGGAGCGGATCCGCGAACAGCCTCCGCAATCGCGCGAGCGCCCGGCTTGCCGCCGGTTGGCTCATGCCCAGCCGGTCGCCGGCGCGCGTGACGTTCTTCTCCTCGAGCAGCGCGTCCAGCGCTACCAGGAGATTGAGGTCGACTTTTCGTAAATCCGCCTGACGCATGCTGACCATATACTCCATGCATTGGGCGCATGACACTCCCGCACCTATCCTCCGCAGGCTCACTTTAGAGGGAGGAAAGTCATGTACGTGGTGCTGGGCGCAAATGGACGGGCCGGCGGCGAGACGGCACAAGCTCTCCTGGAACGCGGCGAGGCGGTTCGCGTCGTCGTACGACGGCCGGAGCAGGGCGAAAAATGGAAATCCGTCGGCGCGACGGTCGCCACCGCGGATATCGATGTCCCCGGCACCATCGCTGAAGCCCTGGACGGCGCGACAGCTGCGTTTCTCCTCAATCCGCCGCCGGTCAGCGGAGACCCCAATGCCCGAACCGCCGAGATCGGCGCCGCGCTTGCCGAGGCGATGAAGCTTGCGCGCGTACCGAAGCTGGTCGCTTTGTCGTCGATCGGCGCGCAGCATGCGTCGGGCACGGGCGTCATCGCTACGCTCCACCAGTTCGAAAAGCTGCTGGATGGGACAACACCTGCGACCGCCTTCCTGCGACCGGGCTATTTCGTGGAGAGCTGGGCCGAGGTTGCCGGCCCCGTCACCTCGGAAGGCCTGCTGCCGACCTTCCTCGCCCCCTATCAGCGGATTGCGATGGTAAGCACGAAGGATGTGGGGCGCGCCGCGGCGGCGCTGCTTTGCGAGGATTGGACCGGCCGGCGGGTGGTCCAACTGAGCGGGCCACAAGACTGGAACGCCGCAGAGGTGGCATCGGCCTTTGCCGAAGCGCTCGGTCGTCCGGTCGTGCCGGCATTCGTCCCGCCGGAACAGCGCGCCGCGATGCTTGCGCGTGACGGCATTCCCGAGGAGGTGGCGACGGCGCTGCTCGGCATGTACCAAGGCATCGCCCAGGGTCGCTTTGTGTCCGAGGCCACGCAGGAGCAGCGTCGGGGCACCGTGTCCCTGGCCGTTTCGGTCAAACGGATCGTTGCGCAGCTTCAGTCGGCGCAAGCCGCGTGATCGCGATCGCCCCCTGTGAGGCTCGGCGGCACAATCCGTCGACTCTGGGGTATTGTTCACCGGAGCTCAGGCAAGGATCCAGGCGCCATCATGGTGCGTGAGAAGCTCCAGCAGCAAAAGGAGTAGGTGGATGATCGGCTTGTATCGCACAGCTCTGGTTGCGCTCATCATGGCAGTGACCGCCGTGACGACGGCGCACGCCGACGAGGCTGCCGACAAGGCGGCGATCACGGCGCGCCTCAACCGCTGGACCGCCGATTTCAACGCCAAGGACCTCATCGGCGTATGCGACCTGTTCGCGCCGGATCTTGTCTATTCCATCCCGGAGGTCACGCGGGGAACGCATGAGGCGATTTGCAAGAACCTGACGACCGTGTTGGCCAAGTCCGACGTCAAGCTGCGCTATGCCAACCCCGACATCCACGAGATTATCGTGAGCGGCAATGTTGCCGTCGTGCGGCTGACCTGGACCCTGACGACTGAGGCGGCCGGAGCCACAGATACGACCACGGAGGAAGGCATGGACATATTCCAGCGACAAGCCGACGGCAGGTGGTCGATCGCCAGGTTCATCGCCTTCACAACGCGGGCGAACAAGCTGCTTCGCTAGCGCGGCTTCCCATCAAGTGGGGCCGCATGAGCGGTTCCACTTGATGGGAAACGTGTTGTTTCCGGTATCTCCTGCTTCGGCAGCGGCCTGACCGCATCGCCCTCTCCTGCGTCCTCTGCCTCGACGCCAGCAACAGCGATGATGCCAACAGGTGAAGCGAAAGGTTCGGCACCATTGGTGTCAGAAGACGGCTCGTCTCACTGCCGGACATGGCCTTGGTCGACAGCGAGCGTTCCCTCAACATCTATGCCGGCAAACTCCCTCGCCTTCACTGCCCGAAGCACCATCTCAGCATCGATCTCTTGCCGGTGGCCTGCCTTTCAAGAGACAGTATTCGTTTGGCATGCTGCTGATCAGGCGGCGTTGAAGTTGAAGTTCACAACCCGCAAATGATGCTTCAAATTGCCGATTGGCATTTTTGAACTGCGGATGGCGACACATGACTGAGGGCTCCTTTCCCCGCGGCCAGGGGGATATCCAAGCCGCGGTCGTGGCCCTCGTCGCACGCTTGGCGCCTGTCGTGCCCGTGCCGCGCCAGCCGGATCTCGCGCGCAAGATCGCCGAAGTGATCGCTAGCAGGCCGAGCACGATGGGCGATGACATGTTCCTTCGCCAGAGCATCATTCGCGGTGGCGTCGCCACGCCCGATCACGTGATCGATGGATTGGCGGCATGGGTCACGGTTCTCCTCGATCTCGACAACCTGCAACGCGACCGGTCGAGAGCCCTGGACCTGGCAGCCCAGCTTCCGGACGAAGCCCTCGATCGTCTCGTTCGCGCCCGCTCGAAGTCGCGCAACGGCTGTATTCTCGCGGTGCCCCACATAGGGAGCATCGAGCTGTTCGGAGCGCATCTCAAGGACCGTGGCGTGGATCTCGGCTTCGTCTACACGATCGGAAGACGCCCAACGCCGGTCGAGCAGTGGATCTACCGCGGTCGCAGGGCGACGCTGGCGACTCCGATCGCGTTCGGACGAAGAAACACCGGCGCCGAAATAACGAAGGTTCTCGCAAGCAACGGCGTCGTCATCATGGTGGTCGATGTCTACCCGAGCGACAGATACAAGGGGATCCACGTCAAGACCTTCGACAACGAGTTCAACTATCCGCCCGGACCGGCACGATACGCCCGGTCCGGAACGCTGGTCCTGCCCGGTTTCGCCTCGCGCCGGCAGGCGGACGGGTTCTCGATGAACATCATCGAGCCGATCGCCTACCCTGAGTCGCTTCCGATGCGGAGCGCTGCGCGCGATTTCACGCAAAGCCTCGCCACTCATATTGGCGGGTTCTTGGCCGACCAGCCGTCCGCCTACTGGCTTTGGCATCCGATTCCGAATGATCCGTTCCGTGCGGTCGCCCAACGCCAGCGGCCGGACTTGCTGCCATTGGCGAGCGCGACGCCCGCCGACGACGAAGCCGTTGCCGTAGCGGTGGAAGCGGCCAACTCGGCCTGGACGGCGTCCGGCATCGCATGAGTCGACCGCTCATCGTGATCTACGCCATCGGCGCGCTCGATGGGATGGGCATTGCGCTGATCTTCCCGATGCTGCCGGGCCTGGTCCGCTCTTTGAGCGACCCGCAAGGGGTATCAGAAGTGTTTGGGGCGATGCTCGCGCTGTATGCGTTCATGCAGTTTGTCTTCGCGCCGGTGCTCGGTGCCCTGTCCGATCGCTACGGACGGCGGCGGATACTGCTTTTCTCGCTTGCCGGCTCGACTATCGACTACTTGATCATGGCGTTTACGCCTTACCTGTGGCTGCTGTTCGTCGGCCGCGCCATCGCGGGACTGACGGCGGCGAACATGGCCGTTGCCGCCGCCTACATCGCCGACATCACGCCCGAGGCCGAGCGCGCGCGCCGCTTTGGTATGTTCACCGCGTGTTTCAGCATCGGATTCGTCGCGGGGCCGGTGATCGGCGGGGCGCTGAGCGATATCTCGCTGTTCGCGCCCTTCCTCGGCGCTGCCGCGTTGAACTTCATCAACCTGTCGGTCGCGCTGTTCATCCTGCCCGAATCGCTCACCGCCAAGAGCAAGCCGATCGATTGGCGGACGCTCAACCCGTTGATGCCGCTGCGCTGGGCGCTCACGTTCCGTCCGCTCGTCCCGCTGCTCGCTCTCTTTCTGCTGATCAGCCTCGTCAGCCAGACCTACGGCACCCTGTGGGTGCTCTTCGTCGAAGATCGCTTCGCCTGGAACGCCGCTGAGATCGGCCTTTCGCTAACTTTGTATGGTGCGCTGGTCGCCCTCGCGCAGGCTTGCGCCACGGGTCCGCTCACGCGCCGACTTGGCGAGCGCGGCGCACTGCTCGTCGGCATCGCGTGCGACGCCAGCGGCCTCTTCGTCCTCGCATTCGCTCAAGCAAGCTGGATGGCGTTCGCCGCAATTCCCCTGATCGCACTCGGTGGCGTCGGTCAGCCCGCGCTCCGGTCGCTGCAGTCGAGTGCTGTCGATCGCGAGCATCAGGGCGAGTTGCAGGGCGTCGTCGCGAGCTTCGTCAGTCTGGCCGCGTTCTTCGGCCCACTCATCTTCGGCGGGATCTACGCGCTGTCGCAGCCGGAATGGTCAGGCCTGGCGTGGATCGCTGGCGCGGCGATTTGCGCTTTGGCCGTGCCTGTCGCGCTTACGATCCCAAGGAGCGCCGGCCGCCGATCATGAGGGAGAGGCGATGGCTCGGCAGCCATCTCGTGGGGCGTCCGCTAACTCCATCAGTATCGACGCCGAGGTTTTCCGGCGCGCGGTGAACCACGACGCCGCCGTTACGGCCGATCAGGCTGTGGTGGCTCTCAATGTCCGACGGCCTACGAGGCAGAGTGCCTGAGTCGCACGTCTCGCCGCGTACGGCTCGAAAGAACTTGGGTAAATGGCGCGCCCGAAGAGATTCGAACTCCTAACCTTCTGATCCGTAGTCAGATGCTCTATCCAGTTGAGCTACGGGCGCGCAGTCTGCTTGCCGGGAACAGGCCCCGGCGAAGAGGGGCGCACCCTAATGAAACTGGTCCGCCGTTGCAAGCGACTCTGCATCTTGCGCAGGCGGCCCCGGCGAGAGGGCCCGCGAGGGCCGCAAACCCTTCTGCCATCGAGAGAATCCCCCTTTCCAGCCGGCCCGGCAGCGGGCTCCCCGGCCTGCGGCGTTTCGCGTAGACTTGCCGCATGGTCCGCCGCCTCGCCTCAATCGGCCTCATCGTCGGCCTGATCCTTTGCCTGGTGCTGTCGGCCGCCGCGCAGGTGTCGCCGGGCGAGATGCCACCTGCCGAGGTGTTGCCGGCCGATCGGGCGGCAATCCGCGAGACAATCCAGGCCCAGCTCGACGCCTTCCGACGCGACGACGGCGAGACGGCCTTCGGCTTCGCCTCCCCCACCATCCAGAGCCTGTTCGGCACGCCAGAGCTCTTCATGCAGATGGTGCGGCAGGGCTACCGGCCGGTCTATCGGCCGCAGGTCTTCGAGTTCCGCGAGCTCGTCACTTTGCACGGCCTCGTCACGCAGAAAGTGCATGTCGTGGGACCGGACGGCCGCCCGGCGACTGCGTATTATCCCATGTCGCAAGGGCCCGACGGGCGCTGGCGCATCGAAGGCTGCTACCTGCAGGCACCGGACGAACATCAGGCCTGATCCATTGTGACCCGCGTTTCGCCCAAGGTGCTGGGCCTGCTCAGCGCCCTCACCCTCGTCTGGGGTACCAACTGGCCGCTGTTCCGGATCGCCCTGGAAGAATTGCCGGTCCTCACCTTCCGCACCATCGTGCTCGCCTCGGCGGTGACCGTGCTGACGGTGATCCTGCTGGTCCGCCGCGAGAGCTTCGCCGTTCCCAAGGGCAAGTGGCTGCCGCTGATCGTGGCGTCGGCGATGAACATCCTCGTTTGGAACATCGCGACTTCGTTCGCCGTGCTCTACATCCCCTCGGGGCATGCCTCGGTGCTGGCCTACACCATGCCGCTCTGGGTGGCGCTGATGGGCTTCGTCGTATTCCGCCAGAAGCTCACCGGCCGGCTGCTGGCGGCGATCCTGATCGGCGCCGCCGCGGTGGTCGCGCTGATGGCGCCCAACTTCAAGAGCTACGCCCAGGCTCCGCTCGGTCTCTTCTGGGGCCTGTTTGCCGGATTCTGTTGGGCGATCGGCACGTTCGTCGTCAAGCGTACCAGTTGGCCCGGCATGGGCCTGTCGCTCACCTTCTGGCAGGTCCTTCCCGCCGATCGCCATCGGCGCGCTGCTGATCGACGGCCTGCCGACGCATTGGCCGTCGGCCAAGGTGCTGGCCGCCACGATCTATACCGGGTCGATTCCGATGGCGCTCGGTACCGCCACCTGGTTCGCTCTGGTGAAGCTCCTGCCGGCACAGGTCGCCGCCCTTTCCTCCATTGCCATTCCCATCGTGGCGATCGTGAGCGGCATCCTGCTGCTGCACGAACCGCTTTCCGCGCTGCAGGCCGCAGCCATCGCCTCGACCGTGATTTCGCTCTGGCTCGCGCTCGTGCCGGGCCGACAGGCCTGAGCGTCGGCGATCTCGGGGCTGGTTGTCTCGCGCCCGAGAATTCTTACATTGTCGAGGGGCTTGGAGGCCCAGACGAATGAATCGTGGAAATTCCAGGGACTGGATGTGGTCGGAAGCGCTGCAGATGCTGGCGCAGGCCGAGCGGCTGCAGCGCGAGGTGTTCCGCCCGCAGGGTGCGGCATCACTGCGCGTGCCGACTTGGGAGCCGCCGGTCGACGTCCTCGAAACCGACCGTGAAGTGCTCATTCTCGCCGCCCTGCCGGGCGTCGATGTCGATCAGGTGGAAGCCGTCATCCAGGACGGCGCTCTTATCATTGCCGGAGAACGCACCTTGCCGGATGCCCTGAGGACCGCCGTCATCCATCGGCTGGAGCTGCCGCAGGGCCGCTTCGAGCGGCGCATCGACCTGCCGGCCGGCGTCTATGGCGACGTGCAGCGCTTCGCCATCAACGGCTGCCTGGTGATCACGCTCGCCAAGTCCAACGCCATCGTGGTGCGGCCATGAGCCCGCAGGACACCAACCCCGCCACTGGCCCGACCGCGCCCAAGCCGTCGGCCATCCCGCTGCCGGCCGACGCCATGATCGTGGTGCCGGTGCGCGATCTCGTGCTGTTCCCCGAGCTCGTCTTCCCAGTGAGCGTGGCGCGGCCTTCGTCGATCGCCGCCATCCAGCAGGCGGTGCGCGAACAGCGCCAGATCGTGCTGGTGCTGCAGCGCGACGCCGCCAAGGAAGATCTCACCCCGGCCGACCTCCATGAGGTCGGCACGGTGGCCAACATCCTGCGCTATGTGACCACGCCCGACGGCAATCATCACATCGTCTGCCAGGGCGCGCAGCGTTTCCGTCTCACCGACTTCGTCGACGGCCATCCCTTCCTGATGGCGCGCGGCCTGCACCTTGTCGAACCCACGACCGCCGGTCCGGAAGTCGAGGCGCGCTTCCTCGTCCTGAAGCAGCAGCTGCACGAAGTGCTCGACCTTCTGCCGCAGGTCCCGCAGGAGCTGCGCCAGACGGTCGACGCCACCACCTCTCCCGGCACTTTAGCCGACCTCGCCGCCTCCTATCTCGATTCCAAGGCGGCGGAGAAGCAGGAAGTGCTGGAAGCGGTCGAGCTCGTGCCGCGCCTCGACCGGGTGACCCAGCTTCTCGCCAAGCGCCTCGAAGTCATGCGCATCTCGAGCGAGATCGGCCGCCAGACCAAGAGTTCGCTCGATGCCCGTCAGCGCGAGATCGTGCTGCGCGAGCAGATGGCCGCCATCCAGCGCGAGCTGGGCGAGGACGATCAGGGCAAGCAGGCGATCGCCGACCTCGACAAGGCGATCACCAACGCCAAGATGGCACCCGAGGCGGAGACAGCCGCGCGCAAGGAACTGCGCCGCCTGCAGCGCACGCCCGAGGCGTCGGCCGAATACGGCATGATCCGCACCTACCTCGAGACCCTGGTCGAGCTGCCCTGGGCCCTGCCCGAGACGCAGCCGATCGACATCGCCGAAGCGCGGCGCGTGCTCGATCACGACCATTACGGGCTCGAGAAGATCAAGAAGCGGATCCTGGAGTATCTCGCGGTGCGCAAGCTGGCGCCCGAAGGCAAGGCGCCGATCCTGTGCTTCGTCGGCCCACCCGGCGTCGGCAAGACCTCGCTCGGCCAATCGATCGCCCGCGCCATGGGCCGCAAGTTCTCGCGGGTCAGCCTGGGCGGCGTGCACGACGAGGCCGAGATCCGCGGCCATCGCCGCACCTATATCGGCGCCCTGCCCGGCACCATCATCCAGGCCGTGCGCAAGGCCGGCTCGCGCGACTGCGTGCTGATGCTCGACGAGATCGACAAGATGGGCAACGGCGTGCACGGCGATCCGTCGGCGGCGATGCTGGAAGTGCTCGATCCTGAGCAGAACGGCACGTTCCGCGACAATTATCTCGACGTGCCCTTCGATCTCAGCCGCGTCGTCTTCATCGCGACCGCCAACATGCTGGAGACCATCCCCGGCCCGCTGCGCGACCGCATGGAGGTGATCGCACTCACCGGCTACACGGCGGGCGAAAAGCTCGAGATCGCCAAGCGCTACCTGGTACGGCGCCAGCTCGAAGCCAACGGACTGACGGCCGAGCAGGCCGGCATCGACGATGCGGCGCTGCGGCTGATCATCGACAGCTACACCCGCGAGGCCGGCGTGCGCTGGCTCGAACGTGAGATCGGCCGCGCGCTGCGCCATGTCGCAGTCGAAGTGGCGGAAGGCAAGACCACCAAGGTGCAGATCGGCGCCAGCGACGTCGAAAACCTGCTGGGGCCGGTGCGCTTCGAGAACGAAGCCGCCATGCGCACCAGCGTGCCCGGCGTCGCAACCGGGCTCGCCTGGACGCCGGTCGGGGGCGACATCCTGTTCATCGAGGCGACGCGCGCCCCGGGCGGCGGCCGGCTGATCCTGACCGGACAGCTGGGCGAGGTCATGCGCGAGAGCGCCCAGGCCGCTCTCAGCCTGATCAAGAACAAGGCGGCGGCGATCGGCATCGATCCGGTGGCCTTCGAGAAGACCGACATCCATGTCCATGTGCCGGCCGGCGCCACGCCCAAGGACGGGCCGAGCGCCGGTGTGGCGATGTTCATGGCGCTGACCTCGCTGATGACCGGCCGCACGATCCGCAGCGACACGGCGATGACCGGCGAGATCAGCCTGCGCGGGCTGGTGCTGCCGGTGGGCGGCATCAAGGAGAAGGTCGTGGCTGCCGCGGCCGCCGGCATCACCCGCGTGATGCTGCCGGCGCGCAACCGCCGCGACTTCGACGAGATCCCCGAGGAGGTCCGCAACACTCTAGAGTTCATCTGGCTCGAGAAGGTCGAGGACGCCGTCGCCCAGGCCCTGTCACCCAAGGACGAGGCGAAGGAAGAGAAGGCCGCTTAGGCCACTCGGTTCTCCTCTTCCGTCGGCGGCTAGGGAGTGGACATTTCTTCTCGTCGCCCGTTACAGCGGCTTGGTTACAAGCCGCGATGCGCTAACGGCACCCTCTCTTGTACGGCCGGGCGGATGGGTAACGGTTTAGACCGGGAGGATGGGTAACACCTTTCACCCCGGAGGCTGGGTGTGCTGGGCCAGCCGATCCTCGCCGGCCGGCGAGGATCGGCAGATCCGG